>OGGC01000060.1_pt1 | contig 85997 bp, 102 predicted proteins | sample 1571181 | NCBI WGS metagenome assembly OGGC01 (sample SAMEA2581930, study PRJEB24529) | metagenome | biome: Human gut stool | place: China | collected 2011 | reverse complement strand
ATGTCCACATACTGGGCCGCGATGTGGACACCCTCATGAAGAATGGCCAGATCGCCACCCAGTATGTGGACATCGAGGGCAACCCCACCATGGACCAGCGCTATAACCCCAACGGCTCTGTGCTGGCGATCGAAGGCATCACCAGCCCGGATGGTCGTGTGTTCGGCAAGATGGGCCACTCGGAGCGCAGCGGCGAGTACCTGTACAAGAACGTTACCGGTGACAAATATCAGCCGATCTTTGAGGGTGGCGTGGACTATTTCAAGATTTGATGGTAGAATAGAGAAAAACTCCTTCCGTCATCGCTGATGCGATGCCACCTCCCTCGGAAAGGGAGGCTGAAAGGCCCCCTCCCCGAGGGGGCTGTCGCCGGAAGGCGACTGGGGGAGTCACTTTCAGGAGGAAACAATCAATGTCTCAGCATGATCGTTATATCAGCCCCTTTTCCACCCGCTATTCCTCGGACGAGATGCAGTATATCTTCTCGGACGATAACAAGTTCCGCACATGGCGCCGCCTGTGGGTGGCACTGGCCCGGGCCGAAATGGAGCAGGGCCTGACCAACATCACCCCCGATATGGTGGCTGAGCTGGAAGCCCATGTGGACGATATCAACTATGAAGTGGCCATCGAGCGCGAAAAGCTGGTGCGCCACGACGTGATGAGCCATGTGTACGCCTACGGCCAGCAGTGCCCCAAGGCTGCCGGCATCATCCATCTGGGTGCCACCAGCTGCTATGTGGGCGACAACACCGACATCATCGTCATGCGGCAGGGCCTGGAGCTGGTGCGCAAAAAGCTCATCGGCGTGCTGGCAAAGCTGGCCCGCTTTGCCGAGGAATACAAGGACATGCCCTGCATGGCCTACACCCACTGCCAGCCCGCCCAGCCCACCACCGTGGGCAAGCGTGCCACCCTGTGGGCCAACGAGCTGGTGATGGACCTGCAGGAGATCGACCACCGTCTGGCTACTCTGCAGCTGCGCGGCGTCAAGGGTACCACCGGCACCCAGGCTTCCTTTATGGAGCTGTTCAAGGGCGATGCCGATAAGATCCGCGCCGTGGATGCTTCCATCGCCAAGGAGATGGGCTTTGCGCCCGAAGCGGTCATCCCCGTGTCCGGCCAGACCTACAGCCGCAAGGTGGATGCCTTCATCCTGAACGCCCTTGCCGGCATTGGCCAGAGCTGCATGAAGTTTGCCACCGACCTGCGTCTGCTGGCTAACTTCAAGGAGATGGAAGAGCCGTTTGAAAAGAACCAGATCGGTTCCTCCGCCATGCCTTACAAGCGCAACCCCATGCGCTGCGAGCGTATCTGCGCACTGAGCCGCTACCTGATGGTAGATGTGCTGAACCCCAGCTTCACCACCGGCACCCAGTGGTTTGAGCGCACGCTGGACGACAGCGCCAACAAGCGTGTCGCCATGGCTGAGGGCTTCCTTGCCACCGACGCTATCCTGAACATCATGCTCAACGTCACCGACGGCATCGTGGTGTATCCCAAGGTGGTGCGCAGCCGTCTGATGGCAGAGCTGCCCTTCATGGCCAGCGAGAACATCATGATGCAGGCTGTGGAAAAGGGCGGCAACCGTCAGGAGCTGCACGAGCGTCTGCGCCAGCACGCCATCGCCGCCGGCAAGCAGGTCAAGGAAGAGGGTCTGCCCAACGACATGGTGGACCGCATCGCCGCCGACCCGGCCTTTGGTCTGACCAAGGAGGAGATCGTGGCGGGCCTTGTGCCGGAGAACTTTGTGGGCCGTGCTCCCCAGCAGGTGGAGGAGTTCATCGCTCACATCCTCAAACCCATCTTTGACGCCAACCCGGATGCTGTGGAACAGCACGCAAACCTGAGCGTCTAAACGTGATTTTACAGGAAAAGAGGCTGTTGCCGCAGGCAACGGCCTCTTTTCTGCACACAGAAGGAGTTTTCATGCGACTCGATAAATATTTAGCCGAGACGGCCCAATGCACCCGGAGCGAGGCGAAGGCACTGCTGGCGAAAGGCCGCGTCACGGTCAACGGCGCAGTCTGCAGGAAAGGGGATACCCAGCTGAAAGAGGCTGACGCCGTGGCGGTGGACGGCAAAGTGCTGGCCTACCGGCAGTTCGTCTACCTCATGCTCAACAAGCCCGAGGGCGTCGTCAGCGCCTCCACCGACAAGCGGGACACGACGGTCGTGGATCTGGTGGGGGATGCCTATCCCCGGCGGGAGCTGTTCCCGGCCGGGCGGCTGGACAAGACCAGCACCGGTTTCGTCCTGCTGACGGACGACGGCGGCTTTGCCCACGACATCCTCGCGCCTAAACGCCATGTCTCCAAGACCTACACCGTCGTCATCGACACCCCGCTGACGGAAGAGATGAGGGCCGGCTTTGCCTCGGGCGTCACCCTTGCCGACGGCACGGCCCTTTCGCCGGCGGAAGTGTCCGCCCTCACCCCCGATGGGCTGACGGTCCGCGTCCTGCTCAGGCAGGGTGTGTATCATCAAATCAAGCGGATGTTCGGCGTCTACGGTGCGGGCGTCAACGCCCTGCACCGGGACGCCATCGGCGGGCTTGCGCTGGACGAGAGCCTTGCTGCGGGCCAGTGGCGGGAGCTGACAGCTGATGAGGTGGCGAAAATTACCACGGGGTAAAGGACTGCTTTTCACCCGGTTTTCAAAAAAGTATCACATTTTACCGGTAAAATAGCCCTCAGAACCACGCAGAAAGGCCCTTTTTGGCCCGAAAATGACCCCGAAAGATAATTTCACCAAGAAAGAAGAATTTTTTTTGGTGAAATATGTTGCAAAAGTAAATTCTTTTGTGTAAAATATAAAATGTAATGCGGCGAAATTGTTAAAAATCACAATCCCGCCCACCTGCGGTTTGCACAAGAGAGGAAAAGGGGTATCCATTTATGGCCAATAGAGTATTTCAGAGCGTGATCTACCAGATGAAGGACGCGATCGACCGCGTGGTCGGCGTGGTGGATGAGACCGGCGCTGTCATCTCCTGCTCGGAGCTGAATCTGATCGGCGAGGTGCGCGAGGGCTTTATGGCAGAGCGTCTGACGGCCGGTGACCGCTTCGTGCGGGATGGCTACACCTACCAGCAGTTCTCCAGCGCAAAGCATAACGATTATGCCGTTTTTGTGGAAGGTGCGGACGAGACTGCGGGCCAGTTTGCCGCCGTGCTGTCCATCAGCCTGCAGAGCATCAAGCAGTATCACGACGAGAAGTTCGACAAAGCCAACTTTATCAAGAACGTGGTGCTGGACAACATCCTGCCCGGCGACATCTACGCCAAGGCCCGTGAGCTCCACTTTGCCACCGACGTCTCCCGCGTGGTGTTCATCGTCCGCGTCACCAGCGGCGGCGACATCTCCGCTTACGACGTGGTGAGCAGCCTGTTCCCCGACAAGCAGAAGGACTTCGTCTTCAACATCAGCGAGACGGACACCGTCCTGGTCAAGGAGATCCGTAAGGGCATCGACCGCACCGATATGGAGAAGCTGGCCGCCAGCATCGTGGACACCCTGTCCGGCGAGCATTACATCAAGGCTGTCGTGGGCATCGGCACCCCCATCGCCAACGTGAAGGACCTGGCTACTTCCTTTAAGGAAGCACAGATCGCCATGGAGGTCAGCAAGGTGTTCGACACCGAGAAGCAGATCATCCGCTACGACAATCTGGGCATCGCACGTCTGATCTACCAGCTGCCCACCACGGTCTGCGAGATGTTCCTGCGCGAAGTGTTCAAGCAGGGCAGCATCGAGAGCCTGGACCAGGAGACCCTGTTCACCATCCAGCGCTTCTTCGAGAACAACCTGAACGTCTCCGAGACCAGCCGCGGCCTGTTCGTCCACCGCAACACGCTGGTGTATCGTCTGGAAAAGATCAAAAAGCTGACCGGTCTGGATCTGCGTGAGTTCGACGACGCTATCGTGTTCAAGGTAGCGCTCATGGTCAAGAAGTACCTGTCCAACAACCCGGCCAAATATTGATATTTCGTCTCAGCCGCTCCGGCTGCGGACGCCGAAACCGGCCGCTCGACCCCGATGCTGGCCGGTTTCTTTTGCAATGGTCTGGAACTTCTGTGCCAAATAAACTTTTCAGGAGCAAGATACTCATGATAGATTTTGAACATGTCACCAAGATATACAAACGGAGTGATACTCCCGCTCTGGAGGACATCGACTTCCATGTAGACGACGGCGAGTTCGTCTTTCTGGTGGGCCACTCCGGCGCCGGCAAGTCCACTCTGCTCAAGCTCATCCTCCGCGAAGAGCTGCCCACCGAGGGCCGCGTCATGGTGGACGGCAAGGACGTCGCCCGGCTGCGCCGGGGCAAAGTGCCTTTCCTTCGCCGCCAGATGGGCATTATCTTCCAGGATTTCCGCCTCATCCCCACCATGACGGTCTACGAGAATGTGGCGTTTGCCATGCATGTCACCAACATCGGCAAAAAAGACATCAAAGAGCGCGTCAACTACATGCTGGAGCTGGTGCATCTGGAAGATAAGGCAAAGGTCTACCCCGAGTTCCTCTCCGGCGGTGAGCAGCAGCGCGTGGCCGTGGCCCGCGCTCTGGCCCACAGCCCCCGCCTCGTCATTGCGGACGAGCCCACCGGCAACATCGACCCCGAGATGAGCCTTGAGATGATGGAACTGCTGGAACGTGTCAGCGAGATGGGCATCACGGTGCTTGTCGTCACCCACGAGCATGAACTGGTGCGCCGCTTCAACCGCCGCACCATCACCCTGAAGCAGGGCCGCATCATCTCCGATGTTCCGGCCAGCTTCGGCGAGGAGGTGCACGTATGAAGATCTCTACGTTTGGGTTCCTCACCCGGCGCGGCGTGCGCAACCTCGGCAAGCACTGGGCCATGACCATCGCCTGCATCGCCTCCCTCAGCGTCTGCATGACCCTGAACATCTTCGCCAGCCTCATTGAAGTCAATGTGGACAGCATGGTGAGTTATCTGGGCAGCCAGAACGAGATGGTGGTCTACGTGGACCCCGAGGCCGATGACGCCACCATCCAGTCTGTGGGCAATGCCCTCAGCGGCACCGCAGGTGTGAGCCGGGTGCAGTATATGTCCAAAGAAGACGTCCTCAACCAGTACAAGGGGTATATGTCCGACTATGCCGCCCTGCTGAACGAGTTCGAGAACGACAACCCCTTTAAGGCCAATTACCGCGTCTCCCTGTCTGATCTGAGCCAGATGGAGACCATCAGCAAGCAGTTCGAGAACATCAGCGGAGTCTACAGCGTCACGGCTCCCATCGAGATGACCAACACCTTTGTGGAGGTCCAGCAGGCTGTCACCAAGGTCGGGCGCGGTCTGGTGCTGGTGCTGATGGCTGTCAGCATCATCACGGTGGGTACCACCATCCGGCTGAGCGTCTTTGCCCGCCGCCGTGAAATCGAGATCATGAAGTATGTCGGTGCTACCAACGCCCTCGTCACCCTGCCTTTCGTCATCGAGGGCCTGACTATGGGCCTGCTCTCCGGCATCCTGACGGCAGCTGCCACCATCGGCGGCTATGCCTACATCGTTCAGCTGTCGCCCACGCTGGGCGGCCTGTGGCAGATGCTCATGGGTACGGCTCTGGTGCCGCTGGAAAATGTCTGGCCCACCATCCTGACCTACAGCCTCGCGGGTGGCGCTCTGGTGGGCGGTCTGGGCAGTATGTTCTCCATCCGAAAGCACCTGAACGTGTAAGGAGGGCCTACTGTGTACCACGACAAGCATTCCGCAGGCTTTGTCCTGCACCATCCGCCCCGCCACGCAAAGCCGTCGGGCCATTCGGCCATGATGCGTGCCGCCTGCGCCTTTCTGGCCGCCGCCTGCCTCGTGCTGAGCGTGACGGTCTACCCGGCCAGTGCGGCCACCAGCATGAGCTCGCTGCAGAACAAGCTGGACAAGATCTCTGCGTCCATCAAGCAGCATAAGACGGAGCTGAGCGACGCCAAAAAGAAGGAAGCTGCTGCCAAGGCCCTCGAGTCTGAGCTGAAGGAAAAAGTCTCGGTGCTCCAGAGCCAGATCAGCGTCCTCAAGAGCCAGATCTCCGAGGTGCAGAACAGCATCGGCGTCAAAGAGCAGGAGATCACCGCCAAGCAGAATGAGATCGCCCGGAAAGAGCAGGAGATCGCCGACCAGTGGGACGATTTCAAGAGCCACATGGCCGCCATGCAGGAGCTGCGGGACGGCGGCAGCGTCGCCATGCTCCAGTCTGTGAACGATCTGTACGAGCTTCTGACCTTCAATGAGGTCATGCAGGACATCTCGGTGAAGGACACCGAGATACTCGACAACATGAAGGCTGCGAAGGAAGCCCTTGTGGCCGACCGCACCCAGCTCGTGGAGGAGCGCACCCAGCTGCAGAACAAAAAGGCTGAGCTGGACGCCCAGAACAAGCAGATGCAGTCCAAGCAGAGCGAGCTCAACAACAGCGTCAAGGAGGCCCGTCTGAGCGCTGCTGAGGCCCAGCAGGCCCAGAAGAACGCCCAGGCGGCCATCGAGTCGGACGAGATGAACTACGAGGCCGTCAAGAAGGAGATCCAGAAGCTCATCGCAGCGGCAGCGGCCAGCAAGCCCCAGCTGAGCTTCAGCGGCTTTATCTGCCCGCTCAAGAGCTATACCCGCATCTCCAGCGAGTACGGCTGGCGCAAAAACCCGGTCTCCGGCGTCAACAAACTCCACGCCGGCATCGACTTTGCCGCCCCCGCCGGCACCCCCATCTACGCAGCCGCCAGCGGCTATGTGCAGGTGGCCGGCTGGTCCAGCGGCGGCTATGGCAACTATGTCGTCATCTATCACGGCAAAATGACAGACGGCAACGCCTACTCCACCCTCTACGGCCATATGCGCTCGGTGGCAACGTCGGCGGGCAAGTATGTCAACCAGGGCGACCTCATCGGCTATGTGGGCTCCACCGGCAACTCTACCGGCAACCACCTCCATCTCGAGGTGTGGAAGGGCGGCTCCAAGGCCAATGCGGTCAATCCCCGCGGTTATATTCCGATAAGATAATACAACTGTAATTGAAGTCGAGGGGTCAAAGGAGGCCACAAGGCGAAATGAACGAGCAAAAACGCAAGCGTATCCTTCGGGTGGGCTGTCTGATTCTGGCAGGAGTGTTCCTGCTGTCGGTACTGGGCAGTGTCATCCTGATGTTTTTGGTCTGAACTGGGGGAGGACACTGAATGAACCGCAAAATTTCCGTAGGGATGACCGTGACCATCGTCATTCTGGCAATGACGGTCACTTTTTCCATCACGATGCTGATGGCGATGCGGCTGTTTGACCACACCGTCACCAGCGTGAAGGAAAAGGAGAGCATGTACAACAAGGTGGCCGAGGTAGACCGCTATGTGCGCGCCAACGACTACTACGACATCGACGAGACCGTGCTGTACGACCGTCTGACTGCCGGTTATCTGCTGGGTACCGGCGACAAGTACGCCCGCTACTACACCGCCTCGGCCTATACCGACCTGCTCAACGCCCAGAGCGGCAAGCTGATGGGCATCGGCGTGGAGCTGGCCATCGACCAGTCCGGCTACGCCAAGGTCATCAAAGTGTATGACGAGTCTCCTGCCAAGGAGGCCGGCCTCCAGCGGGGCGATTACATCACCACCATCGACGGCGCAGACATCAAAAGTCTGGGCAGCGTGGAGGCTGTCCAGAACAAACTCCGGGGCGAGAGCGGCACGAGCGTCAATGTAAGCTGGCTGGACAGCGAGAACGCCCAGCACACCGCCGACCTGACCCACTCCGGCTTTACGGCCAACAGCGTCGATTCCGTGCTGGTGCAGGGCAATGTGGGCTATATCAAGATCTGGCAGTTCGACAACTCCACCCCCAGTGAGCTGGACTTTGCGCTCCGCAGCCTGACCGCCAGCGGCGCCCAGAGCTTCATCTTCGACCTGCGCGACAACGGCGGCGGCATCCTTGACGACGCCATCAGCTGCATCGAACTCGTCGCGCCGGAAGGTGTGCTGGCCTACGCGGAGGATAAGGCAGGCAACCGCACCCTGCTGGGCAGCAGCACCGGCGACTCGGTCATCAGCCAGCCCACCGTCTGCCTCGTGAACGAGAACACCGCCAGCGCGGCAGAACTCTTTGCGTCCAGCCTGCGCACCCTGTGCGGCACCCGCCTCGTGGGCAGCACCACGATGGGCAAAGGCACCATCCAGAGCAGCCCCCAGCGCCTCTCGGACGGCAGTGCCGTCGTGGTCACGGTGGCAAAGCTCATCTGCGGCGACGGCTCCTGCTTCGACGGCACCGGCCTGACCGTGGACGTGGAGCGCCCGCTGACTGCCGACGAGCAGGCCAGCTACTATGACTACACCCTCGACACGGACCCGCAGATACAGCGCGCCGTCAGCTGCGCACAGCAGCTCACCGGCGTCACCACCGTGGGCGGCGTGAACGACGCTGACATCGCCGCCGACTCCGCCGCAGCCTCTTCGGAGGCCGCAGCCGAGAGCACCGCTTCCTCCGAGGCCGCAGGGGAGGCAGAGGCTTCCTCTGAGGCCGGTGCAGAAGGGGAGCAGGAGGCTTCCAGCACGGAAAGCGCATCTTAAAAAGGCTCTCCCTTTGGGAGAGCTGGCGCGTGAGCGCCTGAGAGGGCAAGGATGCTGAAATGGAACAGGGCAAGGCTATGATGGTCTTGCTCTGACAAAGGCCGCTGCCTATCGCTGTGCAGCGGCCATTTTTCTGCGGCCTTGCCCTCTCCGTCATCGCAAGCGATGCCACCTCTCCCAAAGGGAGAGGCTTTGGCATGTACGTTACCAAATGACAACCGAAAAACAGAAAGGAAAACCACTATGCCGGAGCTGACCGACCTCTCCGTTATCCGCACCCTGTGCGAAAAATACGATTTCGCGCTCTCCAAGGGCTTTGGACAGAACTTCATCATCAATCCCGGCCTGCCGCCCAAGATCGTGGACGCCAGCGGCGTCGATAAGAGCTGGGGCGTGCTGGAGATCGGCCCCGGCATCGGCGTGCTGACCAAAGAGCTGGCCCAGCGCGCCGCCAAGGTGGTGTCCATCGAGGTGGACGAGCGCCTTCCGCCCCTGCTGGCCGAGACCATGGCGGGCGTGGAGAACTTCAAGCTGGTATTGCAGGACGTTCTGAAAGTAGACCTCCGCGCCCTCATCGAGGAGGAGTTCCCCGGGATGCCGGTGGCTGTCTGCGCCAACCTGCCCTACTACATCACCAGCCCCATCGTCATGAAGCTGCTGGGCGACCGCCTGCCCATCCAGAACCTCACCGTCATGGTGCAGAAGGAGGCCGCCGACCGTCTGGCCGCTGTCCCCGGCACCCGGGCGTCCAGCGCCATCAGCTGCGCCGTGAGCTACTACGCCACCTCAAAGCTGATGTTCACCGCCGCGCCGGGCAGCTTCTACCCGGCCCCGAAGGTCACCAGCGCTGTGGTGCGGATGGACATCCGCCCCACTCCCGCCGTACAGGTGGAGGACGAGGACGGCTACTTCGCCCTCATCCGTGCCGCTTTCGGCCAGCGCCGTAAGACCGCTGCCAACGCCATCGCCAGCGGCCTCGGCCTGCCGAAGGATAAGGTCATCGCGGCCATCGAGGCGGCGGGCTTCGACGCCCGCATCCGCCCCGAGGCCCTGACCCTCGAGGACTTTGCTGCCGTGCAGCGGGAGCTGAAGTAAGATTTTATCAGAATAAAACGCCAAGGCCCCCGCAGTCCGGAACAGAACTGCGGGGGCCTTGGTCGTTATGTGGAAGGAATGGAGGATGGCGATCTGCTTACCTCAGCAGTGCGCTGTGGTCTGCGCCGCCCACGGTGAAGGTAGCGGTGGAGCCGCTGTGGCTGAGGGTGAAAGGCGTATCGTCCGCACCGAGGGCTGCAACATCGGAGAGGGAGAGGGTGGAAGTGCAGCGTTTTGACGTTCTCGCCGTTCTCTATGAGCTTCACGAGGCCCAGCTTGTTGTTTTTATCCATGAGGTGGATGACCTCGTCCAGCAGCTTTTTGCCATCGCGGCTTCGGATGGTATTGCCGGCGTCGGGGCCGGGGGGCAGACAAAGATATTGACAAGCGGGGAGGTTTCTGGTATTCTACTAAAGTACCCTGTGCAAACGATACTCGCTGGTGTGGCGCAATGGCAGCGCAACTGATTTGTAATCAGTGGGTTGCAGGTTCAACTCCTGTCACCAGCTCCAAAAAATAACGCATAGACGATGAAAGCGATTCGTCTATGCGTTATTTTTTGTGAAAAAGTGATGCAAAACGACCTGAAACGGTGTGATAAACTACCAAATAAGCTACCACGAAACTCCGCTCAGTCTTCCTCGTTTTCACGTTCTTCAAAAAGGCTTTCAGCTTTTTTCATCTCATCGGTGAGGAATTTCTGACGGTGAGCAACGTAATATCTTGCAGTGGTGGAAAAATTTGTGTGTCCCATAATCTTTTTTGTTGCAGTAGGCGCCACATTTGCTTCAACGAGAAGGGTAGTTGCAGTGCGGCGCAAGGCGTGGGGGGTAATGCGGTCTCTAATCGGAGTGTCGGCTTGGTTTATTCCAAGATCAAGCATCAGCTTACGGAAAGAATGCTCAACATTGTTCTTGTCCTTTTTGTTTCCGCTTTCAGTGGGAAGAAGATATTTTTCTCCGATGCTCAACAGCATCCATTCTGCAAGAATATTCTTGATCGGGTTTAAGATAGGAATAAAGCGCCCCTTTCCAGCAGCAGTCTTTTCGCCACCGGTCAGATTGCCGTTTTCTAAATCAACATTATCTCTGGGCAAAGAAAGAAGCTCGTCAATTCTCATTCCGGTGTATAAAAGAACCATTGCGATCTGCGCCGTTAAGTGCATTCCGTTTCTAGGATCGTCTGCAATGGCTCGGATTTTAGCTGTCTCTTCCGGCGTAAGGATCCTTTCCTTTGGGCCGGGCGCTGGGGGCAGCTCTAACCCATCAGCATAGTTTTGGTTGATAATATCTTGCTTCATGGCATATATGCATAACTGCCGAAATAAACCTTTTTGCTTTTCGCATAGGCTTCGAGATTTTCCGTCTGCGGAAAGTTCATCAATAACTTTTTGATAGTCTTCCGTTTTAAGAGTGCGCACTTCGACGTTCCAAAGTTTTTCAGCTTTGCTGTAAGCTCTTACATACCCGTCTTTTGTATCCTCACCGATGCTACTAAAGTGCGTAGCGCTCCATCTTCTGTAGATCTCTGCAAAAGTGGATTTTAAGCGCTCTGCCGGTGTCCTCTGAGCATTGTAAGTATCCAGGGCCTGAATGGCTTCCCCGGGAGATGCATAGTGTCCAAGAACTGTTTTGCCTCCATCCTCCGATGGAACAATGGCAACATACGGTCTGCTTCTATTTCCGTCAGCCTTTTTATATACACTGCCGCTGCCCTTTGGGCGGCGGCGCTTTTTTCTTTGCTGCGGGGCGGCTTCGGGCTGCTTCTTGCCGCAGTAGGGGCAAAAAGATGCGTCGTCCGGGATTTCCCGACGGCAGCAGGCGCGAATGCACTTCAAAGCTCTTCACCTCGCTTTGCGGTATAGTCGGCCTCGCCGCTCTTTGCGGCCTCTTTTCCCGCCTGGTATGCCGACTGCAGCAGACTCACCGGGGGCTGGACTTCCCACGGGATCGGGTCTGTTCCTGTAGCCACGGCGAACCCGTAATTGTCCAGTATTTGGCCGCAGACGGATACCTTGTTTTGCAAGGGAGTGTGCAGGTTTGCGCACACCTCAGCAAACACCGCCGGTGGATAGCTGCCATGTCGGCCCAAAAGGATAAACAGCACCATCTCTTTTACAATTCGCGGCGCTGTGCGAAAGTATTCTGTAAGCGCCTCATCCAGCTCTTCGTCTGATTTGCGCTGTACGGGCTCTTTATAAAGTTCTGGGTGCAGCATTTCTTGCATGGCGGGGAGCGGAGAAGTCCCGCAAGCCTCGAACCAGTCCATTATCTTGTCAGCCGGTGGGCTGGACGCCCCACACTCCCAGCTCTGGATCGTAGCCTTTCCCTTGTTGATCCGGCGGGCCATGTCGACTTGGCTCAAGCCTGCCGCGACTCTGGCCCGCGCCAATGCGACACCAAGCTTTTCCGCAGTAAAGTAGCTCATCAATTATAACCTCACAAATTTCCATGCCATAAAAACAAAAAGTGACATGGGAAAAACCCATGCCACTCGACAGAGCGGAAGTCCTTCAAGTTTTCCCATAAAATGGTAAAATCTAAAACAAGTTAGACAAATTGAACAAAAACAGAGGTGAAATAAAATGGATTTCGAGCAAAGAAACGGCAAAGAAAACGAAATGACCATCATTGACGGGATGCCTGCCACCATTTTGACCGGCACGGCCCGAACACCTGAACCTTGGGAGGACTAAAGATGGACAAGATGAAGCTGTTTTGCACCCACATCCGCGCCGCGCTGGCCTGCTATGAGGATATGCCGCCCGAGGGGCAGGCCCGGGCTCGACTTTTCGTGATCCGCAAGTCCAAGGATCTCCGGCAGCTCAAGGCTGCAGCAGACGCACCCGGTGGGGAGCTTGCCGGGGAGCTGTTGCAAAAAATGCAACAACCGACTGATCACGAATAATATCGCGCATATTTTGCACCTTGTTCGCGCAAAACGCGCGTATTTAGCAAAAAGTCAGCGTAAAATTCAGCGATTCAGCGAAAATGCTAAATTTTTCGCGCATTTTTGCGCGATTAAATGTGCTTGACGTGTTACAATCAACGGTTGTATAATGCGGTTGTGAATGAGTTACAAGCCCAATAGCTGAGCTTTCTTGGCGTTGTACTCTGCCTCCGTAACAGCTCCCATATCCAGCAACCGCTTAAACTTCAAAAGCTCATCGGCGGCGCTTGTGGCAACCGGAGCGGGATCCTGCGGCTTCTCCTGGCTGGCTTTGCAGCTCTTGAGAAACGCAGTCATCCCGCCGGGGTAAACCATTGTCGGCAAGCTACTTTCGCCCAGTGGAAGCGCAAAGCGGATAGACACGCTCTCTTTACTGCGACCCTTGCGGGTCTCTGTTTTAGCGGTGGCGGCGCCCACGATCGCACCCACAGGCCCGGCAACGGCTGCACCGATCACGGCACGGCCAATACCGCCCTTTGTCTCTGTCACCGTCAGATCGTCAGGCGCGTCAGATTCATAACCGGCGACTTCATCAAAGCTGTAGATCATGCGAGGGCCTTTATCACCACTGCGGTGTCCAATGCAAAACAGACGGTCGGTTTTGTCAATCGACACAAAGAGCGCGTCACCATCATAGATGGAATCGGTTTCTTTGAACACCTTCCGACGCTGTTCCAGTGTAGCCCAGTAGTCCGCAAGGGCAGATGTTGGTTGCTTTGCTGCCCGGATGCCCAATTTTGAAAAGAAAAAGTTGCTGCATCCGGCGCAGATCGGGCCGTCCGCGCTCTTCTCGCGGTTCAGCAGGCCCAGCTTGCCGCCGCAGACAGGACAGTCATTTGCCATAATAAGCACCTCACATATACAAAAAATAGGCAGCCAACCAGCTGCCGGAAAACTAAGTTATCAAAGAAAATGCCAAAGGAGGAAAACAAAGTGGAAGAAAATAGCACAAAATTGATGAAAGACACCCCGGAATGTGTTATACTTGAGAAAATCAAGCTTGCACTTTCCCTTGGCATCGACGTGGATAAACTCTTAAAGGAGGCAATGCAAAATGTCGAGTAATGTTCTTCTTTTCATCATCGCCGTGTTTGTTATCGCGATGTTTGCGATTCTCGCTTACGAGTTCCTTGATCTCAATGACTTTGCACTTTTTCAGTCTAATCCCAAACAGGAGCCGGAGCAAAAGTGCGTCGGCATCCCTTTAGAGTACCTTAAAACAGAAGTTACTTATAAAGGTGTTACCCTAGCAGACCTTATGGAGTTGTGCCCCGACACGCATTTCCATATTAAAGACGGCCTTGGCGGATACCTTTCCATTACACTCGGCAGCAAAGAAGCAAGAGCACCGCGCAAATACAGATCTGTATACGTTACCAGCCTTGACCCTTGCTCCTATGAGCTGGAAGTTTCAGACTCTTCGCTCCTTTGAGTCACCAAAAGCGTCAATAACGTACTCACAACAGCAGAGATCACCGCAATGGCAGCGCTTTGAAAGAACTGTCTGCGGCTGATTCTCTGCTTTCTTTGTTGGTCAACAAAATAAGTTTTTCCTTTATCCGTCAGCCTAACAACAGCGGGATTGTTTTCTCCTATGCGAACACTTGGTTCAATACCTTCTACTTTTACATATCCATCAGCACGAAGAATCGACAAAACCGAGTCAACATTTTCTTCTCCTACGACCCGATTTAAGTACGCCTTTCCTAAATAACCATTACGATTTTTACTTTCATAATAATCATAAATGGCTTTGATGGACTTTTCTTCCTGTTTTAGATTAGCCATTCCCGTTACCATCCATCATGTTTAAGGCTGCATCAATGGAAATGTCCAGCGAGTTTAGAAAAGCTTCCTGCTGTTTTGTCGGCAACTTTCTCAGCTTATCTAATATAGTATAAGCTTTTGCTTTCACATCTGCATCCAGCTCACTCTCTTCACTGGGAGTGGGCTTTTCTTTTTGCGCTGGTTCTTCGCCAGTGAGTTCTTCAACTGTGACACCAAGAGCTTGTGCAATACTTGTCAATTTTTCATACGGTGGTGAACTAGGACGCTTTGCCCACTTTCCAATATATCCATTTGAAAAGTCTAGTTGCGCTTCCAACTTAGTGATTGAAGTCTTTTGTTCCTTGCACAAATCGCGTACGCGCTCTACGAATTTGGCATTATCCACAAAAAATCACCACCTATTTTTGCATAAAGATAGACGATAATCTATTGACTTGTAGACCATAGTCTAGTATAATACTAAGCACAGGGCAAGCAAAACCAAAGCCCCTGACAATATTATATCGGGCTGGCGCTAGATTTTATTCGCTGTGTACCTCGCAACTACATAGTAGCATATTTTCTAGTGATTTTCAAGCCCGGAAAGGAGAATTGCTAGTGAATGTTTCAAAAATCGACCAGTTTTGCAAGCTGCACGGGCTGAGCCGCACCGATCTGGAGGCGGCGGCAGGCCTGAGCAACGGCGCAATCGGGAAGTGGGAGCGCTCGATTTACGGCCCCAGTATCTCGCAGCTGCTCAAGCTCGCAAAGTATTTCAAGGTCACACTGAACGAGCTTGTGGTCTACGATGAGGAAGGAAAAGAAAAGGAGAATACAAGTGCCTGATTTTGAAACCTTTTTGCTTGCGCTTGCATCGATTGCGCTCATTGTCGTTGCTTTTGGCTTTTCGTGGGCAATTATATCTGGCCTCTGGTGGCTCATTTGTCACTTTGTCGGATGGCAGTTCACCTTCGGCGTGGCCACCGCAATCTGGATTGTGGCGATGCTCCTGAAATGGGTGACAAGCCATGATTAAGCCTGAACCGTGGACTGGCCGTCTGATTGGCCGAATGCACAACAACGAAGTCACGCTGGAGCAGCTTGCCGCTCATCTGGGCTGGACGAAGAGCTATTGCTCGATGATCCTGAATAGCCAGCGCAAGCCGCGCGGCATCCGTGAAAAGATGGAAGCCGCAGTCAGCGAGCTTATTAAGGAAAAGGAGAATAAAACAGCATGAGCGAATTAAGCAATCTCATCCCCATTAGCTACGACAACCCGGAGCGCCCCACGGTGAGTGGCCGGGAGCTGCACGAGTTTTTGCAGGTCGGCACGAAGTACGCCGACTGGTTCAAGCGGATGTGCGAAGGTGGGCTTTTTACCGAGCACATTGACTTTGAACCTTGCTTCTCAAATTTGGGAAGCGAAAAACAGCACGGTGGTCAGAACAAGGTTGACCATCAACTTACTATTCCAATGGCCAAAGAGCTCTGTATGATCCAGCGCAACGAACGAGGCAAGCAGGCCCGGCAGTATTTCTTGGCCGTGGAGGCGCAGTGGAACAGCCCGGAGGCGGTCATGCGCCGGGCGGTGCTGATCGCCCAGAAGCAGAACGACCAGCTCAAGGCCGCCAACCGCCAGCTTCTGGCAGAGAACAACGACCTGAAGCCGGATGCAGAGTATGCCCGGGCGGTGTGCGTGGGCAAGAACTGCCGCACCACTACCAGCCTTGCCAAGGATTACGGCCTGAGCGCCGAGAAACTCAACAGCATCCTTCACGGCCTGAAGATCCAGTACAAGACCAGCGACGGCCAGTGGGTGCTATACGCCAAGTATTGCGGCAAGGGTTACACCAAAAACCGCAAATCCACGCCGTTCCAGCACAAGAGCACCGGCGAGTGGGACACCAAGAACACCACCGTATGGACGGAAGCGGGTCAGCGGTTTATCTATGAGCAGCTCAAGGCCGTGGGAATGCTGCCCAGCGTGGAGCGCAGGCAAAGCGTGGAGCAGATGGAGCTTGCTGCCCAGCAGCACAACCAGGACGGCGTGGCGTAAGCAATATATTTTGGAGGTTATCAAGATGAAAAAACTGCATGTGAAAGCTACATTTATTGAGCCGGTGCTTGGCACATGGCCCGCAAACCCCAATGTGGCCCGCGAGTTTATCGCCAGCAAGTCGCCGGATGCTGCCACCATCGAGGATGAAGTGGCAGCTCTTGGCCCCGATGCGGTAGCTGACAAGGGCATGACTGTTTTCCCGCGTGACCCAGACGGCAATCCGATCTTTTACGATTACCAGATCAAAGGCATGTTTAAGGATGCTTGCGGTATGCTTTCCCGCATCGGTGGCAAGACCGAAACTGGCAAGAAGAAGGCCGTGAACGAAAGCGGCAAGCTGACTGCTTACAAGAAGGTCATTGACGGCCTGATCTTCGTTCAGCCCCGCATGATTCCGATTCACGTGAATGGTGAGATTACCGACTGCCAGCGTCCGTTGCGTGCTCAGACCGCACAGGGCGAGCGCGTGAGCCTTGCCAACAGTGAGGAGATCCCGGCGGGTAGCACCTGCGAGTTTGACGTAATCCTCCTTGACGACAGCCACGAAAAGGTTGTGCGTGAGTGGCTGGATTATGGCATCCTGCGCGGCATCGGCCAGTGGCGCAACAGCGGAAAGGGCCGGTTTACTTACATTGCCTATGAGGTGAAAGCCTGAGAGCGAGGGCATCGCATCGCTGGTTCCTGCGTCGCCAGGGCAAGGCTGAGTTCGATTGGCCGTGCGACGGCTGTGCGCAGCGCAGCAGTGATTTGCATTGCAACGGCATTGCCGTGATTTGAGAAGATGCGCAAAGGCTATGAGGTGAACTGCTGTGCAGTGGCACTGAGAAGCACAGACGGGCAAGGCAAAGGAAAAGCGGAGAAAAGCAGAGCGAGGGCATGGTACGGCGCCGTAGAGAATGGTAGAGCAAAGGAATGGCAGAGAAAAGCGCTGATGTGATTTGCGAAGGAAAAGCGGTGCACCGTGACGATTCGCTGTGGAAAGGTTTTGCTTCGGATGCATTGGCATGGCAGAGAGAAGAAATGCCGTGATTTGCGCAGCGATGGCATGGCAAAGAGCGGTCAGGCGTTGCGTTGCGATGGCACAGCAAAGAGAAGACATTTTATTAAAAGGAGTGAACGATTTGAACGAATTACAGATTTTCAGCAACCCCGAGTTCGGGGACATCCGCACGGTAGGCCAGAACGGCGAGCCCTGGTTCGTGGGAAAGGACGTCGCGGCGGCGCTGGGTTACAGCAATCATCGCAAGGCTTTGATTGACCACGTTGACGAGCAGGACAAGGGGGTAACGAAATGTGACACCCTTGGAGGAAGTCAGGAAGTGACCGTTATCAACGAGTCCGGCCTGTACAGCCTGATTTTTGGCAGCAAGCTGGAAAGTGCGGTGCGGTTTAAGCGCTGGGTGACAAGCGAGGTGCTGCCTACCCTGCGCAAGACGGGCAGCTACATGATGCCCAAGCTCAGCAAGGAGATGCAGGCGCTGTTTATGCTGGACAACCGCACCCAGCAGCAGGAGCAGCGGCTCACGGCGCTAGAGAACACCATGACGGTGGATTACAACCAGCAGCGTGTGCTGCGCAAGGCCATCAGCCGGGCCGTCATCGCGGCGCTTGGCGGCGAGGACACCCCGGCCTACATCGACAACCACGTGCGCAGCAAGGTGTACAGCGAGTGCAACCACGATGTGCAGGACTGGTTCCGGGTAAACAGCGTGGGCAACATCCCCCGCAAGCGCTTTGACGAGGCGGTGGAGTATATCCAGCGCTGGAAGCCCAGCACCAACACCGTGATGTTGATCCAGCAGACCAACGGCCAGACCAGTTTGTTTGCCGCAGCCGCTGCCCAGAGGAACACCACTACCTCCGGGAAGTTTGTTAAGGAGGTATAAGCATGAGCGAAAAGATCATCGCCTACAAGGCCATGGACAAAAATATGCAGTGCCGTGGCAAGCAGTACGAGGTCGGCGAGACCTACCATGAGGACAAGGCCGACTGTTGCAATGCCGGAATGCATGCTTGCGAGAACCCGTTTGATGTGCTGCGCTACTACCCGTTGAGGGATAGCCCGCGCTTTTTTGAGGTCGAGTGCGGCGGGAGCGTGGATAAAAGCGAAGAGGACAGCAAACTGGCTTGCACTGAGCTGACGGTGAAAAGTGAGGTGAATTTTGCAGGGTTGGTAAAAGCTACGGTGAATGCCGTTTTTAATCGGGTGAAGGGTAAAGAACCTTTTTCCATCGGCCGTTACAGCACGGCGGGTTCCAGCGGCGATTACAGCACGGCGGGTTCCAGCGGCTATTCCAGCACGGCAGGTTCCAGCGGCGATTACAGCACGGCGGGTTCCAGCGGCAATTACAGCACGGCAGGTTCCAGCGGCGATTACAGCACGGCGGCAGCCACTGGGGCTTATTGCGGTGCAAAAGCAGATGGAAAAGACAATGTCGCAGTCGCAAACGGCGCACACAGTAAGGCACGGGGCGTTCTTGGCTGCTATCTGGTGCTGACTGAGTACGACAATGACGGCAATATGCTGTGGGCAAAGATGGCAAAAGTAGACGGCACCCACATCAAAGAAAATGTCTGGTACACGCTCAAAAACGGAGAGTTTGCGGAAGCAGAGCCGTAAAAAGCACTGCAAAACCAAATTGAAAGAAAGGAGCAGGCCATGCAGAAGCCGAGTCTTACGATAGGCGAATGCGTCCAGATCCTTCGGGACAACAACATCTCAAAGACTGAAAAGGTCTTGGGAGCGCAGATCCAGGCGGGGCTGTTTACCAGCTGGGCGATTCCTTCCGTAGGAACAAAAGAGCCCTGCCCGGACATCTCCCGCGCCGGTTTTATGGCGTGGGTGAAGGACTTTTACAAACTCGAAAAGGTTTATACAAAGGAGGAACCAAGAGAATGAGACTCAAATCGTTCGCCGTCGTCGGCACGGTAGGTCTGCTGGCTATTATCGGCGCGGTGCAGGCGGTGCGTTGGGCCTGCTCCTGGCTGGCCGTTGCACTGGTTTGCTGGGGCGGCTGGGACATCGCCGAGGCTGCATATGCCGCGCCTTGGATTATTGTTGCATCTACTTCCGGGCTGGCGATGTCGTTTTATGGGATGTATGAGGACAACAAACGGTATAAGCGCAGCGGTTACAGCAAAATCGTCCGCAACCATGCCCGGAACCCGGAGTATCCGCAGGATGAGGAGAAGGGCGCATGAAGCTGGAAGAGTTGATTCGGCAGCAGGCCGAAGAGCACCTTAAAACAGCCACACGGCTTGCAACGGAGTCCGCGCTCACGGGAGACATCTGGCTGCGGGTCATCTGCCGGGAAAAATCAGAGGTCTATAGCGCGGCGGCAGATGGGCTGCTCACAGCCCTCCACGATGCGGAGGACGTCGCACATGGCTGATTACATCCACTATGTCACATGGTACACAGTGTACAGCGCCAAAACCGGTGAGGTAGTGGCAGCGGGAACGTCCGCCATGTGCGCTGCGAAGCTTGGATACAAGACCGCCAACAGCTTTGTGTCTTCCGTTGGACACCGACGCCATGAAAAAAAGCACCCGCACAAGTACATTTTTGAGCAGGAGCGCATTGATCGTGCGGAGGTCGACTGTCTCCCTCCGCTTCGCCGTTACTGCAAAAAGACGAAAAGGGAACAGGAATATGAACGGTAGATATATGCGAGCCGCAGAGATTCGCTGGAATAATCGACAGCCGGAACGGCTGCGGCACATCCATCGGGATGAAACTCAAAAACAGCAGGCTTCATTCTGCTGCCATGCTTACCATAAAGGGGATCCTGGCAGATGCGATAAACTGGTTTTTGCCGGTTTTGACCCCGTGTTATCAAGTGTGCAGGCTCAGCATTGGGCGGACGAAAACTGGCCGCTTTATGACCATGTCGACGTCTTGGATTCTTCGGGCCGCAAGATTTACGGGAGGTAATACACATGAGTCAGACGTTAGCCCGCAGAGCGCGAATCAAAGACCTGTCCAACAAGGCCGAGGGCATTTTTCAGTACGTCGGGAACGACAATGTGCTGTTCCGACTCATCAGCACCGGCAACAAGCTCACCAGCGACGTCAACTATGCTGTGGCTCTGTTCACCGGCTTCGCCCGCAGCCATCAGCTGGGCAGTCAGGAGACCCGCCGCACAATCGACTCGATTTATCGCCGGGTCGGTGAGCTCATGTGCCTCATTGACATCGTCCACGCCGCCGCCGGCGAAGAAATCATGCCTGAGCCGTATGAATCCATAGATTTTTGTTACATGACCGAGTACCGCACCATGCTACGGGAAGCTGTCATTCGTGGGATGCCGGACAACTACAAAGGCCCAGCGCAGAACCCCTACACTGTCAGCCTTGTGCAGCCGGGCGTTGGCTACGGCGATGGTTACACACCGGACGAGTACGATGACGATTTCTTTGCCCGTTTCACTCGCCAGGAAGAACCCAGGGACCGGAAGCTTGTTTTCCGTTGCACCAAATCCGAGCTTGACGCCATCAAGCGTTATGCAAATATCATCGATATTAAATTTACCGAGGAGGAAATTCACCATGCCTGAAAAAATGAACCAGTCTCCTGCTGAAATGCTCAACCAGAATGCGGCTGTCGCCCAGAACGCCGAGGTGCCTGCACCTGTTGCGCCCACTGCACCCACTCAGCCTCCGCAACGTCAGAGCTACGCCGAGAAGGTTCAGGGCCTGACCATTGACGAGCGCAACTGGATGCTTGCAAAGTCCAAAGCCGCCGCGATGGCACAGCTGCCCGAAGGTTTTCTGCCTCAGACCTACACTGGCAATCCCGGCGCGTGTGCCATCGCCTGCGAGATGGCCCTGCGCATGGGTGTCTCGCACCTTTTCGTCATGCAGAACCTTTACGTCGTCCATGGTATGCCCACATGGAGCGGCAAGAGTTGCAAGGCCCTCATCGACAACAGCGGCCAGTTTGCAGGCCGCACCCGCTACCGCATGGAGGGCGAAGAAGGCACCGACAACTGGGGCTGCCGCCTGATCGGCGTGGACAAGCTCACCGGCGAAAAGGTCGAAGGTCCGAAAGTCACGGTCAAGATGGCAAAGGATGCCGGGTGGTGGAACAAGAATGGCAGCTACTGGCCCAAAATGACCGAAATGATGCTCAAGTACCGCGCCGCCGCTTACTTTGCCCGCGCCGAGTGTCCGGAGGTCCTGATGGGCGCCAACATCGACTACGAGGTAGGCGCTGGCGACGCCGAGGAAGAGGGTGCGGCCCATGCTTAATGTTGTTGCGCTGATGGGCCGTCTGGTCTACGACCCGGAGCTCAAGACCACCCAGAACGGCACCAACGTGTGCAGATTCCGCATCGCGGTTGACCGCAGCTTTGCCCGGCAGGGCGAAGAGCGCAAGTCCGATTTTATCGACGTCACCGCGTGGCGGCAGACCGCCGAGTTCGTCTGTAAGTATTTCCAGAAGGGCAGCATGATCGCCATCGAAGGCAGCTTGCAGACCCGTCAGTACCAGGACAAGAATGGTAACAACCGCACAGCCACCGAGGTTCTTGCGTCGCAGGTGAGCTTTTGCGGCGGAAAGGCCGCAGAGAAGCCTGCTGTGCGCGATTTCGACCGGCAGACGGAAAATCATGTGCGCGAAGCAAACACCGCTCACAACGCCCCGCAGAAGTCTCAGAACGTACCGGAGTATTCGCAGGGCAGCGCAGACGACTTCTCGGTCATCGACGACAGCGAAGACCTCCCGTTCTAAGCCGAGAGCTGTGCTATCTGGCTATACGGGCGCGCAAAGGAGGTGATTGAGTGGCACAGGACGATAAAAAGTCATTTGTGGCGTATCTGAGCTGGTTCGACGCGCTGGAAGAATACTCCGACGCAGAGGTTGGGCAGTTGATGCGAGCTCTTGCACGGTATGCCAAAACCGGAGAAAAACCCGAATTTTCAGACCGTGGGATGCGTGTCAACTGGAAATTTATGTGCAGCGACGTAAAACGGGCGTCTGAAAAATGGGATGAAACCCGCAAGAAACGCAGCAACGCCGGAAAACGCGGCATGGCAAAGCGCTGGGGAAAGTCTGAAGACATAACAAAAATAACAAACGATAACAATGCTAATGACGACATAACAAAAATAACTGTAGATGTAGATGTAAATGGAGATGTAGATGTAGATGTAGATGGGGATGTAGATGTTGTAAAGCGCGATAACACCGCCGCCGTTGATATGGAGTTATCAAAAATCGTCCAGCATTACCAACGTGCTATCGGCGACTTCCCGCGTTCGGCGCTGGAAAAACTGCAAAAATGGCGGCAGGAGTACAGCACGGAGATGATTTTGCTGGCGATCGACAAGGCTGCAGAGGCCGGGAAGCGCTCGTGGAACTACATCAACGGCATCCTGTCTGGCTGGCAGCGGGACGGGATACGCACCCCGGGGGACGTGGCAGCGAATGAGCAGCGCAGACAAGAGCAGCCTCGCGGGAAACAAGCCACAGAAAGCACCGCAGAAGCATACGCAAATATTTTCAAGGGGGTGAAACCGTGACAGTGGAGATGATGACAAAGCTCCTTGCGGACGCTGAAGCCTATTTTGGACGGCCTCAGCCCGCAGAGAACCGCGCAAGCATCGCGGAGATCTGGGCGAACTCATCGCTCAAGGATGTGACGGATGAGATGGCCTATAAGACATTCCACGAGGTGATTTCGGAGTGCAGCTGGCAGAGCCAGCTGCTCCCGGCGTGGAAAAAGGCCATCGAAAAGGCCCAGGGTGAGCAGATGCTGGCGAAGCACTGCCTTGCTGCCCGCACCCGGATGCTCAAGTCCAAGGCAGAAAGAAAGCTTCTCGGGCAGGAAAACCAGAACGGAGGACGAAAATGCCTAGATACAAAGTCATTGTAGAGTGCAGCGGCCCGCACGGGAACGCGGCGCTTACATACCGCATCAATACCGCAAGCCGGTTTGCGGCAGAGTTCCGGGCCTGCCAGCTGGCGGGTGACCATTACCCCGAGTATCGGGACATCAAACCGGTGAGAACGGAGGTGCTGAAAAATGGCTAAAATCATAGACCATCTTTCGCAGGGCGAAATTCTCGCCCAGATGGCAGAAGAGCTGGCAGAGGCCGCACAGGCGGCGCTCAAGCTGCGCCGGGCGCTGGATGACTCAAACCCGACTCCCAAGACTATCCCCGAATGCTGGGAGTCGCTGGAAGAAGAAATCGGCGATGTCATGAACTGCATTGACGCACTTTTGCTGGAAGACAATCTGAACTACCACTCATTTATGAGCAAGTGCGGCGAAAAGGCAGAGCCCAAAATGAGCCGTTGGAAGCAACGGTTGGAAGCGAGGTACGCGAAAAATGACGATGACTCCGTGTAAAGACTGCCCTGCACGGCACCCGGTATGCCACGACACATGCCCCAAGTACGCCGAGTTCAAGCGCCAGCGCGGCGCAGAAGCCGCTTACACCCGAGAGATGCTGGACACAGGCAAGGTCTACCACTACGACCACGAAGACCGCCACCGGGAACGTGGACGCAAGAAGTACATGGGAGCGAACGGAGGAGCGGACAGGTGAAGCGGACTGCAAGTAAATGGGTTGACCCATCAAAGAGACTGCCTCGTAGCCTGAAGCCCGTCCTCTTTGTAGAAAAATCGCTCTTCCACGAGGAAGCAGTGGTCGGATGCTATGACTCCACCTATAAATGCTGGACGATTTTAGAGTATGGGTACAGCATCACAAGATCTATTCCAACCGAAAACGTGCGGTGTTGGATGCCGAAGCCCAAGCCGCCTAGAAAGAGGGAACCTGCAAAAGTGAACGGAGGTGCGGACAGATGAAAGTGCTTATTGCCTGCGAGGAATCGCAGGAAGTTTGCAAAGCGTTTCGGGCAAAAGGCCACGAAGCCTACTCCTGCGATATTCAGGAGCCGTCCGGCGGACATCCTGAGTGGCACATTCTCGGGGATGCGCTCAAGGCCATTGAGGGTGGGCAAATCGTAACGATGGACGGCGTGGCGCATGAAGTCGGAAAGTGGGATTTGCTCATTGCACACCCGCCCTGCACTTATCTAAGCAACGCCGGAGCAAGGCATCTTTGGAAAGGGCATGAGCTTCAGGCAGACCGTGTGATGCTTGGCATTCAAGGCCGAGACCTGTTCATGCGTTTCTGGTGGGCAGATGTTCCACGGATTTGCATAGAGAACCCAGTGCCAAGCCGGGTATTCTGCCTGCCGAAGTATGCGTAGAGCGTTCAGCCGTATCAGTTTGGTCACCCATACACCAAAAAAAACCTGTCTTTGGCTCAAGGGTCTGCCGCCGTTGATCCCAATTAACATTGTAGAGCCTGTTGCTACATGGTGTCCGTCCGGCTCGTATAGTCATAAACACGATGCAAAAAATAAGGGAATGTTTACGACTGATCGGGCGAAGAACAGAGCCAAAACATTTCCGGGAATCGCAAAGGCAATGGCTGAACAGTGGGGGTAAGCAGATGAAACCGAAAACGAAATCCGAGCTGATGGCCGAATGGGCCAGCCAGCCCGACCAGCTCAAAAGAGAGCGGGAGGTAAAGGCCATCCGCAAGGCGATGGACGATGCCCGCGCCGTGATGCAAGACGGTCTGACCCGGTACGTCAAGAAAAAGACCAAAGCCCGTAGCATGGCAAAGGCTGAAGCTGACCCCTTTGCTGAACTGGAAGGCTGGGAAAGCATGGAGCAGATCCAGGATGCCTACGGCTACGGCGAGATCACCGCCGACAGGCGGGACAAACTCACCGACCTGTGGGAAGCCCGGGAAGCTGCCAGGAGCAGCCGCAAGGGCGCGGACAAGTACCACGACCTTGTGACGGAGATGTTGGAAACCGCCATCCGCCGGGTGGGCAATGAGTACGCAGATATGCTATTTGAGTATGACCAGCAGCGCAGGGAAGCTGAAAAGCAGTGCGAGCAGCTGGCAATGGAAGGGATGATGAAAAAATGAAAGCTGTTCTGATAAGCATCAAACCCAACTGGTGCAAGTGGATTTTGAGCGGAAAGAAAACCCTTGAGGTACGAAGAACCCGCCCAAAACTTGACACACCGTTCAAGGTATACATCTACTGCACCCGTTCATATGACTGGCGCATGAAATTGCCCAAAATCGGGATGGAGAAGATGAACGGCAAGGTGATTGGCGAGTTTGTCTGTGATTCCATTGAAGAGGTCGATATTTCATATCCGGCATATCAGGACAGACTGGGTGAACGTTTTACAAAAGATTCATGTGTGCCATATTTCCAACTGCACCGTTACGCATCCAAAAACAGACTTCATGACAATCTGTTTTTCTGGCACATTTCAGAACTTAAATTTTACGATAAGCCTGTGAAGCTTAAAGATTTTTGGGCGATACAACCCTGTACGCATCGCGGAGACTGCTGCACCTGCCGCAGATGGGATGCAAAAAAGCTGATTTGCCGTGGAGAAGCGTTCGGGATCGAACGTCCGCCGCAAAGCTGGTACTATGTGGAGGATGGCAGATGAAACTGACCCTCTACGGCGACCCCCGCACCAAGAAAAATTCCGCACGCATTCTCCGCACACGCTCCGGGACCCCATTCGTGGCCCCCAGCAAGGTTTATGTGGATTATGAGACGGACTGCCTGCGGCAAATCAAAAAGCCGCACAGCCCCATCTCTGCCCGCGTGAACGTGAGGTGCGTGTACTACATGAAGACCGCCCGCCGGGTCGATCTGGCAAACCTCATCGAGGCGACCACGGACATCCTGGTAAAAGCCCGCGTGCTGGAGGACGACAACAGCAAGATCGTCGCCGCCCACGATGGCAGCCGGGTGGAGCTTGATCGGAAGACCCCCCGGGCGGAGATCTGGATTGAAGAAATGGAGGACTAAAATGGCTGAATATCATGTTGGGTGTGGATTGTTTGGAAATATCTACGCTGGAACTTATGCGCCGCCCCGCAAGGATGGTTTGCAGGCATGGCGTAACAAGTCAGAGGTGACAAGCGAAGCAGTCGAAGCGGTCATGGGGCATTTTATCACGGAAATGGAGCGTGACGATAAGACAAAGTTCAAAAAGGTGTGGGGAGTTATCGGAAACAAGAAGCTAAAAGTCACTTTTGAGATTTTTGCTGGCAAGGAGGAAAACAATGGCCCACACATGGATACCTGACTCCGACACACCAAAGCCTGACATTGGCGCGGACTACCAGACCGTCAAGGCGTGGTTTCAGCAGTGCCGCGACCTTGCGGCAGCTATCGAAGTCCAGAAGCAAAAAATACAGCGCATCCGGGACGTGGCCGAAAAATGCACCCAGAGCCTGAGCGGGATGCCTGCGGGTGGTAGCAATGGGGACAAGGTGGGCTTCGCTGTAGAGCAGCTGGACACCGAACGCCGACAGCTTCAGAGGATGGAGACGGACCTGTGTAATCTACGTGTCGAGGCCACCCGGCGGGCATACTGCCTGATGGCCGAGCCGGAATGCGCCGAAGCAATTTGCGAGCACTATGTCATAGGCAAGTCTCACAAGGAAATCGCAAAAGAAGTCGGCGTATGCGGGTCAGATGTGGTCTACCGGCGAATCAAACGCGGATGTATGGCCCTGGCCGAGATATGGGACGAGTTTTCTGACGTGCAAAGTGTACAACATGCACAAGAAAACACAGCGTGATTTTGGAAGGGGTCAGCTCTTTTCAAGTCTGCAAGCTTGGATGTAAAATTCTAATAAGCGGTTCAGCGCTAAGCGGTAGCCGCTTGCCACGCGGCCTCCAGAACGGCTCCTCCCTTGTGACAGGTTTTCATGCTTTCCTGTTCTCCTTCACCGTTTTGCGGGCTGCTTCTATGTGCGAGATTCCGAAACGGCTCCGCTCAGAGCTGCGCAACTTTGAGCGCATCGGGAAGGTTCGAGGCTTTCCTTTCCGCGCGGTTTGACTCCGCGATCTCGCTCCACAACGCGGGGGAGCTGTACCCGCAACTGCCTGACGCATGGGACTCATCATCCCACCGGCATTACCTCCTTTCTGACTTTTTCTTCACGCAGCCACACGCATTTTTCCATAACAGCAAAGCCGGAATCCTGAGCGTGCCATTCCTTGCGCGCCGGATGTGCGTCAATCCAACCCCGAGGCCAAAACCCCGGGGTCTTTTCAATGCTATATGGCCGCCTGAGTGCAGTTTGGTGCGCGTGTCAGCTGAAATATTGCTGGTTGGTTCGAGTCCAAGGGCGGCTTTTTATATTCCCGTAGCTCAAGTGGTGGAGCAGCGGTCTCCAAAACCGCATGCTGCAGGTTCGAGTCCTGCCGGGAGTGCTTGCATGATCTGACGAGAGCGGGGAGTGCAATAGCGGAGCATCCAGCCGCGAAAGTTCTGGACGCAGAGGCTTTGCACCCGACAAGCAAAGCCTCTTATTATATGCCGTCATAGCTCAATAGGCAGAGAGCCGCCCATTTAAGGCGGGACAACATTGGTGATACCACGGGAACATCACTGCACAGCCAACCACTGCGCACATCCATTCCGTGGGTGCCGGTTCGAATCCGGCTGGCGGCACATTCGATATTCTGACCGTTCGGATTTCCGGGCGGTTTTTCTTTTGCGTGAGTTTAGAGAGGTGGTGGCGGTGGCCTACAGCAAAAACAAAAGGATAGGCAGACCGCCCGTCTTTGAGAGCAAAGAAGAACTTGAGAAAAAAATCGAAGAGTTCTTCAAAAGCTGTGAAGGAACCGTCCTAGAAGACGAAGTCGGAAAGCCTGTTTTAGACAAATACGGGAACGTGATAAAGATCGACGAACGCCCAGAAACAGTCACTGGCTTGGCTTTAGCATTGGGGTTTAAGTCTCGGCAATCTTTAATCGACTATCAAGGCAAGCCCGAGTTTTCTGACACGATAACGCGCGCGAAGCTTCGATGCGAGAGATACGCCGAAGAACGGCTCTATGATCGTGACGGAAACGGCGGCGCAAGATTCAGCCTGCAAGTTAATTTTGGTTGGAGCGATAAGCCGAAAGAAGCGGAGCAGGAAGAGCGTCACGATGATGGTTTGATAAAGGCATTGAATGCCGCCGCAGACCTCAGCCCGCCGGACGACGTGGATATGCTGCCAGAGGAAGAGGACGACGATGCGGAAAAGTAACGGCTTTCGCTGGAAAGCCCTCAGCCAGCGGCAAAAGCAGGTCCTGAGCTGGTGGACACCGCAGAGCGCATACAGCGGTTACAACGGCATCATTGCCGATGGCGCTATCCGCTCGGGCAAGACCTTTGCCATGAGCTTTTCGTTCGTCCAGTGGGCTATGACCTGCTACAGCGGCCAGCAGTTTGCCATGTGTGGAAAGACCATCGCCAGTTTCCGGCGCAACGTGCTGGGCACACTCAAGCAGCAGCTTGCGGCCCGTGGCTACAACGTCAAGGAGCACCGGGCAGAAAACTGCATGACCGTCAGCAAGGGCGGCAGAACCAACGAGTTTTACTTTTTTGGCGGCAAGGACGAGAGCAGCCAGGACCTGATCCAGGGCATCACCCTTGCCGGGGCGTTCTTCGACGAGGTGGCCCTGATGCCGCAGAGCTTCGTCAACCAGGCCACGGCCCGATGCTCTGTCACCGGGTCAAAGTTCTGGTTTAACTGCAACCCGGGCAGCCCACAGCACTGGTTCTATCTGGAGTGGGTGCGCAAGTGCCGTTCCCGCAAGATGATGTATCTCCATTTCACGATGGACGACAACCTGTCACTCTCCGAGGACATCAAGGCCAGATACTGCAGCCAGTACAGCGGCGTTTTCTACCAGCGCTACATTCTGGGCCTGTGGACGGTGGCTGAGGGCCTTGTCTACGATATGTTCGACCGACAAAAACATATCATCGACAAGTTGCCGGAGCTGTCCCCGAAGAGCGCCTATGTGGCGTGTGACTTCGGTACTCAGAACGCAACGGTGTTCCTGCTGCTCCAAAAACAGGCAGATGTAGACCGCTGGATCGTCACCCGGGAGTATTACTACAGTGGTCGAGAGCAGAAGCGGCAAAAGACCGTGGGCGAGTACGTCACAGATCTCAAAGCGTGGCTGGATGGACTGAAACCGGAGCGGGTCATCGTTGACCCCTCTGCCCTGCCCCTGATTACAGAGCTGCGCAAGAACGGCTTTACCCAGACTCCTGCAAACAACGACGTTCTGAGCGGCATTCTGGACGTGCAGACCATGCTGCAGACCGGGCGGCTGAAGATATACAAAGACTGCAAGCACACGCTGGAAGAGTTCGGCGTATACGCTTGGGATCCAGATAAAGACGACACCGTGCTGAAGGTCAACGACCACTGTATGGACGCCATCCGATATTTTGTGCGCACGAAGCGCCTTGTGAAACTGAGGGATTGATTTTGAGCACTGTATACACATTCCAGACCTTTCAGCAGGCGCAGGCCGCCGGGGAGCAGCCTGATTTTGTCCGGCGGTTCGTGCTGCAGCACTGCGCTTCCGGCCCTTACAGGATGGCGCTGGACGCTGACCTGTATGACGCCCAGAAAAACCCGGGGGCTGAACGCTTCGCGCAGGCTTACGCTTTGATGCTGAAACGCCTGTCCAAAAACACAAAGCAGGATGTCCTGCACCCCGATATGGTCAAGAGTAATCTTTTCCGGCGGCTCAACAAGCAGAGAGCCACATACTCCCTCGGCAACGGCGTGGTCTTTGCGGACGATGACGTAGACAAGGACAGGCTGGGGCAGAACTTTGACGAGCAGATCCAGAAGGCCGGATATTTCGCCCTGATCCACGGAGAGAGCTTTGGATTCTGGAACAACGACCATCTGGTGGTTTTCAAGCTGACCGAGTTCGCACCCCTGTACGATGAAAAGACAGGCCTTTTGCAGGCTGGCGTGCGCTTCTGGCGGCTGAACCCTGACACGGATATGCACTATATCCTGTACGAGCTGGACGGCTTTACCGAGTACACGGAAAGCAAAATCGGCAATATGATGAAGGAGACCGTAAAAAAGCAGGCATACAAGAGCGTGACCGTCACCACACCCGGCGGCGGGCTGGAAAGCGTGGAGGGCGAAAACTACAGCGCTCTTCCCATTGTGCCGCTGTGGGGCTCCGACCTGCACCAGAGCACCCTTGTGGGGCTGAAAGCCTACATTGACAACACCGATCTGGTGATGTCCGGCTTCTGCAATGACTTGCAGGACTTTTCGCAGATCTACTGGCTGTGCGAGAACTTCAATGGCATGACCGATGGCGAGCTGCAGGAGTTCCTCGTCAAGCTGAATCTGTACCACATTGCAGGCGCAGACACCAGCGAGGGCGGAAAGATCACCCCCTACACCACCGAGATTCCTGTGGCGGCCCGGCAGGCTCTTTTGGAGCTGCTCCACACCCGGGTGTATGAGGACTTCGGCGGGCTGGATGTGCATTGCGTCAGCGCGGACAGCACCAACGACCATTTGGATGCGGCCTATGAACCGCTGAACCAGAACGCGGACGACTTCGAGGCGCAGGTCAAGCCGTTCATCCGGCAGATCTGCGCACTGGCTGGCTTTGACAACGCCATGCCGGCATTCAACCGCAGCAAGATCACCAACACGGCTGAACAGGTCGCAACGGTGATTTCTGAGGCGCCGATCATCGGTCAGGACATGGCCATTGACCTGCTGCCCAACCTGACCCCGGAACAAAAGAAGCAGGCCAAGTCCGCGCTGATGGCTGAGAGCGCAACGAGAGAGGCCACGGACGAGGAGGACGAAGATGAACCTTCAGGAATTTGATAATTTAGCAAAATCCGGCAGAGTGAAAGCAACGATTAACGTTTCGGTTTTTAAGATTCCGCGATATGTCGATAAGGTGTGTGGCCTTTCTTCTGGCTTTATCCGATTTCGATTTAAGGGAGACAAATTTGATACGATGTGTGGGCTCGGTGGCGTTAGATTTATGATCGAAGAAAATGAAACAGACCGACCGTGACCGCATCTCTACCCGCCAGCTGAACCGCTTGCGCCGCCGTATCCTCCGGGTGTACGGAACTGCCCGCCGGGAGATGCAAAAGCAGCTCACCGATTTTCTGGAAAAGTACCGAGCTTTGGACGAGCGCAAGCGGGCGCAGCTGGACGCAGGCGAGATTACTGAGGACGACTACCGCATCTGGCTGCAAAATCAGGTCTTTCAGTCCGATTTGATGCACGCCAAGCTGGACGGCATCACACAGACCTGCACCACAGCCCAGCAGACGGCCTACAAGCTGGCCCGGGACGAGCAATACAACATCTTTTCCTTTGGTGCAAACTGGGCCTTTTACGAGCTGGAACAGGCCGCAGGCGTGACGTTTGGACTGACCCTGTACAACACCGAGGCAGTCAAGCTGCTGCTCAAAGAAAACCCCAAGCTGGTTCCAAACAAGCGCATCAAGAGCGAGAGCAACCGCACCTATGACGCCCGGGTGTTCAACCGCTATGTCATGCAGGGCATCATGCAGGGCAAGAGCGTCCACGACATCGCCGTGCAGGCCGTAAACGGCATGGCTGATACAGAGATACACTGGGCCATGAACAACGCCATCACGGCGCTCACAGGTGCTCAGAACGCCGGGGCATTGCAGCAGATGCACAACGCCCAGGCTTTGGGCATCGAGGTCAAAAAGCGCTGGAACTCCACCCACGACTACCGCACCCGTGAGATGCACCGCCTGCTGGATCAGGAGACCGCAGACCTTGACGAGCCGTTTAAGGTGCAGGGCTACGAGATCATGTACCCGGGAGACCCCAACGCCGCCCCGGAGATGGTCTATCACTGCCGGTGCAAATTAACCAGCGCGTTGGTCAAGTACCCGAGACAGACCGCAGCCCGGCGGGATAACGTTACAAAAGCTGTCACATCTGACCTGACCTATACCGAGTGGTACAAAGCCAAAGGCGGCACAGAAGCCGAACAGATGTGGTGGGCAAAAGAGCGAAAACGCAGAAAGGAGAGCGCAAAGCATGAAAAATAAGAAGTTTGGGATTGTCGTAATCAACGATGACTTTTTCTTGAACTTTTGCCGTGATTTTAAGCCCCTGTGTGGTTACATTAAGCCTAAACACGCGCGGCCTTCCTACGGAAATGGCGCAAAGCCGCATGAAGCGCACAAACGCCTTATTAGGACAATGGAAGGATTTAGAAAATGAATGTCTTAATGTCAGATGCCGATTATGCGCCGTGGCTTATGGATGCGCTCAAGCTGATTGAAGAAGAGAAGGTCAAAAAACTTGCAGTAGTAGGCATTACTGCCAAAGGTGAGGTCATGACCGGTTATTATCACATGGAAATGTCCGATAAAGCTCTTGTTTCTGCTCATATGCAGGCTGACGCTGTACTGGATTCGGTTTGTTCCAACGGAGAGCTGATCCAAAGACGTTGGGCAGAGCAGGAGGAAGAAGGGGAAGAACCGTGATTCTGCCGATGGAAAACACCGAAAGATGCGTTTTTGCTGGAACAGGCAAATATGACATTCCAGTCATTCAGCCTGAAACAGACATCCGCATTGACAAATTGACGTGGATTCCTATCAACTATGCGTTGACGGCCAAAGACAAAGCCACAAAAGGCGTTCATTTTTACAAGGATGATTACCAATTTGAACGGTTTTGGAACAATCCAGACAAGTACATCCCTCTTTTGCAGCAGTTCGGCGCGGTATGTTCTCCGGATTTTTCTATTTACAATGATATGCCGTTTGCCGTGAATCTTTTTATGCATTATAAAAAGCACTGGTTGGCTGCATACTGGCAGGCGCACGGCATCCACGTCATTCCAACGCTCTGCTGGTGCGGCGAGCAAAGTTATGACTGGTGTTTTGACGGTGAGCCCAGAAACGCCATCGTGAGCATTTCAAGTCACGGCACACAATCTGACCCATACGAAGCAGAGTGCTTTGCCAAACACTGCCGCAAGGCGCTGGAAGTTCTGCAACCAAGCGGTATTTTGTGGTACGGCAAATGCCCGGCGGAATTTGACTGGAATGTTACCAAAATCAAGCCATTTGAATACGAGAGGAGGCATTACCGTGAGTAAAAGAGGTTCTGGCAGCTCCGCAAGAGCAGGCAACGGAGGAATAGCTGCTTTTAACGCAGCATCGCTTCCGATTAAGGGCAGCGAAAAACAGGTTGCTTGGGCGCAAGATATTATTCAGAGCTCTTTTGATACGATTGATGCAAATATCAAGCGCATGGAAGAGCAGAACAAAAAAGAGATTGCAGATTTCAAGCAAAGGCATCCGAGCCGCAAAATGACGGCTGAGCTCAAAAGCAGAATTACTGCGGACAATGACGCTTGGATTGCGGCTGCAAAAGAATACCGGAGCGCCAGCGCTCAAAACTTTTCCAAAATGAGCGAAATCCCGGCAAAACAGGTCATTGACAGCAGATATAACTTCTCCGGCGAGGTGATTTTAAGAAGCATCAATTACAACGCAGAACAAAAAAAGCGTAAGAAATAACCATGAAATTTAACTACGACATCAAATTTACCGACAACACCCCGCAGCTGCATGAGGCGCTGGATTCATGGGCGGAGCGGGTGCTTACCATCTGGGGCATGAAGGTGCAGGACTACGCCCAGCTGCTTGTGCCTACAGGCACGGCAGACAGCACCGGCATTGAGGGCTACGTGGGCGGTGCGCTCAAGCAGAGCCTGACCTATGCCGTAGACCTTGCAAAAAAGACCGTGACCATCGGGTCGAACCTGTTTTACAGCGTCTATGTAGAGCTGGGAACGGGTATCTTTGCCGAGAAAGGCAACGGACGCAAAACGCCGTGGGTCTGGAAAGACTTCAACGGCAAGTGGCACTTTACCCGGGGCATGAAAGCCCGTCCGTTCCTCCGCCCGGCGGTGGAAAAACACATTGATGAGCTGCGAGAGATCGCCGTGGAAGAAGCAGAGAAGGGAGAATGACCGTGGAACAGCAGGATTGCAGCAACTGCCGTTGACATGATGGCTTTTCGTGGGTGTGCTTCAATGGTTGCTCTGAGCGGGCGGCTGATTTTACAGACCCGGAGGACATCTGTCCGGCGTTTGAAGCGGAGATTTCTCCCGAAGCTTAATACTCAGCGGTTGGCGCACAGCGTCAGCCGCTTTTTTATGCCGCTTTAGCTCAGGTTGGCAGAGCACCGGATTTGTAATCCGGGGGCCGTGGGTTCAAGCCCCACAGGCGGCACCACACCGGCAGCACGTCCGGCAAATTAAACCTTATTGCCAAGCATGGCAGCCCGAGCAAGGGCGGAAAGGACTATCACATGGCACTCAAAAGAGCTGACATCCGCACGATTCTGGAGAACACCGAAACCTCCAACGATGACAAGGCGAAAGCCATTCTGGACGCCCTGCACAAGGAGACGGACGAGCTCAAAGACCAACTGGATGCAGAAAAAACAGCCCGCACACAGGCCGAGAAAGAGCGGGACGAGGCCAACGGCGGCAAGCAGGCCGCAGAAAAGGCTCTGACCGACTACAAGGCCCAGCAGACCCAGAAGGACACCCGGGCCACGAAAGCAGCGGCCTACAAGCAGCTGCTGAAGGACAATGGCGTGCTGGAAAAGCACTTTGACCGCGTTGTAAAAATGACCGGCGCGGACATCGACGCTTTGGAGCTGGACGAGAACGGCAAGGTCAAGGACGCAAAGAAGTTTATGGACAGCCAGAAAGACGTATGGGGCGACTTTGTGGCCACGACCACGACCACCGGCGCAAAGGTGGACACCCCGCCCACCAACAACAGCGGAGTTTCCAAAGAGGACTTCGAGAAAATGAGCCTTGATGCCCGTATCAAGCTCAAAAACGAAAATCCTGAGCTGTATCAGCAGCTGAGGAAAAAGTAAGAAAGTGAGGACATTTTATGGCAGATACTTTTGGCGGTTTCCCGTTTGACGTTGAGGTGTTCGGCGATTACATGGCCGAACAGAACACCATCAACACCAACATCATCGCATCTGGCGTCATCCGTGAGGACGCTTCTATCATGAGCCTGATCGGCGAAAAGGGCAACGTGGCGACTATCCCGTTCTACACCGAGCTGGACGCAAACGCTTCCCCTGCACTGAACAACGACGGCAACACCAATAACGAGCCCACCGACATTTCCGGCAGCAAGCAGACCTGTATGCTGATCCAGCGCATGAAGGCATGGAAAGCACAGGACTTTACCCGCGAACTGACCGGCGCAAAGCCCATGGAGCACATTGCGCAGCAGGTGACCCACTTCTACCAGCAGGTATGGCAGAAGGAACTCATGACCGAGGTTGACGCAATTCTGCAGAATACCGATATGAGCTCCCATATCTACGACATCACCAAAAACGACAATAGCAAGGTGGATGCAGAGACCATTCTGTATGCACAGCAGGCCGCGTTTGGCGATACCGCATCTTCTGGCGGCCTGATAGTGCTGCACAGCATGATTCTGGCAAAGTATAAGGCCCTGCAGTTGGTCGATTACGACAAGTACACTTTCAACGACGCACTGCGCACCGAGGTCACTCTGCCCCGCATTGGCGGCATGACGGTTCTTGTCAATGACGCAGCAACTAAGGCCTCCGTGACGTTGTCGAGCGGCGCAACCACTGCTTACAACACCTATTTCCTGGGCGTCGGTTCCTTCGTCGGTTGCCGCAAGACCAACTACGAGAACCCCTACTACACCGATTACGACCCCGAAGAGAAGGCCGGTATTCAAAAGCTGTATACCAAGGAGGGCCGCGTGATCCACCCCAATGGCTTCAGCTTCAAGGCAGACAACGTGACCGGCGCTTCGCCTGCGACCACCGATCTTGCCAAGAAGGCAAACTGGGAGCGCAAGTTCAAGCCCGAAAACATCAAGATCGGTAAGATGGTCTCTCTGGGCTAAGACAGGAGGTGACACCGCATGACCGTCCCTGAGCTGTGCGTTTACACGCACAATTTCTTTGACCGGGCAGACGACCCCATTGCCGGGGAGTTTGTCTTTGAGCCGGATACCGTTCCCGCCGGGGTAGTGCTGGGGCAGTATTTCCTCGTGTGTGGCTCTATCTTCAACGACGGCGTACACAAAGCCGGGGACGGCGATTTGATGGCCGAGACCTTTAACGGTACGGTGCAGCCTATGCGTGTGCCGCCCGCTTTTGCCGCGCTGGCCGAAAAAATCGACGCTTACGACAAGGCGCTCCCGTCCGGCGGCGTGTATGTATCTCAGTCCTTCGGCGGCTGGTCCGGCACGATGGCTACAGGCACGGACGGCCTGCCTGCAGACGGCAAGACCCGCTATAAATCCGAGATCAATCAGTGGAGGAAGATGTGACATGGTCAATCCGTTCACTGCATCCACCGTGATGCAGAGCTTTACCAAAAAATTCTGCTTCCAGACCCGCAGCTATGAGCCGGATGGCGTCGGCGGCTTTGTGTCCGGCTGGACGGACGGCCCGGAATTTGAGGCCGTAGAGCGCCACGACACCACCGTGGAGGCTCAGGTTGCAGAGCAGGCGGCTACAGCGTCCACCTATACGCTGCTGGTCAACACCGGTGTGCCGCTGGCCTTCCCGGACTACATCAAGCGGGTGAGCGACGGGCAGACCTTTCAGGTGACGAGTGCAGCCGATGAGGGCAAAGCCCCGCCGGAATCCGGCATGGGCCTGCGGGCCGTGAAGTGCAAAAAGGCGGTGCTGCCGTGATGGGTCCCTCTGAGAGCATCAACCGGGCGCTGAACACTTTTTTCAACGGGTTTGGCATCCCGGGCTATCTGGAAGACAACATCCCACCCAGCGCAACACTGCCGTACCTGACCTATCAGCCGACAATTCCCGGCGGCTGGAATGAGTCCGGCACCTTCCACGCCCGGCTTTGGTACCCGAGTGCCAAAGGCCGGACACCTATTTTACAGACCGAAGACAAGATAAGCGCAGCCCTTGCAGATAGCTTGACCATCGAATGCGAGGGCGGCGCTATTCTTTTGCGCAAAGGCAGCCCGTGGGCGCAGCCACTCGACAACCCGCCCGAGGGCTATCTGTGCGAATACCTCAATTTTGAGCTTACACGGCTTATCCCGTGAGAAAGGATCCTTTATGCCTGAAACTCTGGCAAAAAAGTTCGCGGTCAATGTGCTGACCCCGGATGCGTTCAAGAGCATCCCGAAAGGCTCCGGCAATCTGCTTTCCACATTTGATCTTTCCGCTCCCAAAATCGACAGCACCAATGTCGTGTGCGCCACGCAGGGCGGCGTGACCATCTCCTACAGCAACAGCATGGAGGATACGCTGGCCGACATCGACAACGCACCCACCAACACCAAGCAGGGCAATGAGGTCACCGGAACAACCGCCACCATCGCCTTTACCACTCCCAACGCAAGCCCCGACGTGCTCAAGCTGGCCATCGGCACGGCTGACATCGATGCGGACGACCCCACCCATGTGGTCCCCCGCATCGAGGCTGCCCTGAAGGACTACAGGGAGCTGTACTGGGTTGGCCCTATGATCGGCGGCGGCTTTCTGGTTTGCAAAATTTTCAATGCCCTTTCTTCCGGCGGCCTGAGCCTCAAGACGGCTCACCGCGGCGGAGGCTCCATGCAGATCACTCTCACCGGCTACGCCGACCTGGAAAATCCCACTCAGGCCCCCATGGAATTTTACTCGATCGTCAAGGCCCCGACCGGGGACTAAGGAGGACATATGCGCAATATCATCGATCTCGACGGCACCGAATACCTCAAGCGCACCTATGAGTGTGCGCAGGCTTATAAAAAGTACGTGGCAGACTCCGGCGTGATGGACATTCTGGGCCGCGAGCCGGAACTGACCGGCACGGAGACGGACGCAGAGCGGCTGGAAAAGCGCCGGGCGCAGGCTAACAAAAACGCCGTGGACATGACCAAGCTGCTTTACACGGACAAGGCAGACCTCACCCTCGGCATCCTGCCCCTGTTCGTGGTGCTGGACAAGGACGAGGAGCAGCCGCCTACCCGGGTGCTGGCCTCTGCCATGAGCCGGGCGCTCCGGGATGTGGATTTCATGGATTTTTTTCAGTCCTTGATGTGATCGGCGCGGACGGCTACCGGCGGCTGGTATCCACCATCCGGCTGGATATGCTCCGGCTGCTGGGCAAGCCGTACATCATGGAGCATATCCGCGCCGAGGTGCGCAGGCATCAGGAGGCGCAGCTTTTCCGGGACTATGTGGCCGACGCCATCGGGCAGTATCTCGGCATCCAGCCTCTTTACTCCGGGCTTGCATCCAAGCATTTCCCCCTGCTGCGCACCAAAGAAGACACCCGCACGGCGGAGCAGATCACCGCCGAAAATGCAAAGGCTCTGGCAGAGCTGTGCGGAGGAGGTGAAACGCCCTGAACATATTTAATCTGGAAGCGACTCTGTCGCTGGATGATTCCGCTTACCGGCAGAGCATCCAAAACGTGCAGAACAGCACCAAAAGGGCTGTCACGGAGCTGGGCTCCGAGTACAGCAAAGCGGCGCAGAAAGTTGCCGAGCTGACAAAGCGATACAACGAATCGGCTGAAAAGACCGGGCGCACCTCTGCGCAGACCAAGGAGCTGAAAGCCGCTCTGGCCTCTGCCCGAGCCGAACTGAAAGAGACCACCTCGGCTCTGAAATCAGCCAACATCGGCATGACGGAGTTTGGCGGTTCATCCGAGACCGCCAGCGGCTCTCTCACCGGAGCCATCACCAAAGCCAACCTGCTTACCGGCGTCATCTCCAACGTAAGCTCCATGGCCCTGTCTGCGGCCAAGGATTTTATCCAGACCGGTATCCAGTATAACGCCCAGCTGGAAAGCTACACCACTGGCTTTACCAACATGCTGGGCAGCGCTGAGGCGGCCAAAGCGGCCATGGACGCCATTCAGGAGGACGCAGCCCGCACTCCCTTTGACGTGGCGAGCCTGACACAGGCCAATCAGCTGCTCATCAGCGCCGGTGAAAATGCAGGCTACTCCCGCAAGGTCATCATGGCGCTGGGCGACGCTATTTCGGCTACAGGTGGCGGTAATGCAGAGCTGTCCCGCATGTCGGCAAACTTGCAGCAGATCGCCAACGTGGGCAAGGCGTCCGCCATCGACATCAAGCAGTTTGCCTATGCAGGTATCAACGTCTATCAGGTCCTGGCCGACTACACCGGAAAATCGGTGCAGGAAGTTCAGAAGATGACCATCAGCTATGATACTCTGTCTCAGGCCCTTATCGCGGCCAGCGAAGAGGGCGGACGATATTACAACGCCATGGACACCCAAAGCCAGACCATGAATGGCCGGGTATCCACGTTGAAAGATAACGTGAGCCAGCTGGCGGGTCTTATGACAAGCGATCTGAGCAGCGGAATCGGCGTGGTCATCGGCAACCTGAACAATATGGTGGTGGCTGCGCAGGACGCTTACAAAAAGGATGGGTGGAAAGGTCTCGGCGAAGCGATTCTCGGCCTGGACAACCCGATCAGCACCATCATCAGCAGTTTTGGCAGGCTGGGCTCGGCGGCTGTAAGCGCTCTGGATAGAGCCAGTTACGCCCTGAACAAGGCCCTTGGAAAAACTGCCTACTCCGATTATGACAGCTACGAGGATTACCGCACATCAAAGGACCAGCAGAACTCCCGCGACCGCCGCAGGCAGGCAGCGCTAAATGGCGTTGGCATCAGCAACAAGAGCTGGTCTGAGCGGCAAGCTGAGCTTACTGCTGCCGCTGGCTCCGGTGGCAGCTCTATCGCTACTGGCGGCAGCGGCGGGAGCTCTTCCAGTGGAAAGTCTGGCTCAAGGTCCACCACCGAAACGGTCATTTCGTCCATCTCCAGAACGGCTACGACCACCGCTCAGAATGCTCTCGGCACCGTGACCACCAGCATCCAGACTCTGAGCGAAAAGGTCAAGGACAGTGCGGGCAGCATCAAAGACCGCATCACCGAGACCACCACCGAGACCGGCAAGGAGATGGTCAACGGAATCGAGACCACCTATAAACAGGTGGAGACCAAGGTCAACGGCGTGGTGACCAAAACCACAAAGACATACGACGATATGTCAAAAACGCTGGCGGCCACCCTGACCCGCACCACCAGCAAGGTAGAGGGCGGCGTGACCACAGCGATCCAGGAGGTCACCAAAAAATACGCCGACGGCTCCGAGCACATCGAAAAGACTGAGACCATCACCGAAGAAAACATCGTCGATGGCGTGGCCCAGACCACTAAAACCATCAACACCTATATCGACGGTGTGCTCCAGAACACCAAGGTCGACACCGAAGAGGCCGAAAAAAGCATTCAGGCTGCGCTTTCCCGCACCGAAAAGTATATCTCCGAGATCCAGGGGCAGTCTGACAAAGGCATTTTCGGGCTGGTAAAGTCTCTCTTTACTGACATCAAAAACAAAGACGGCAAGGCCATCGCCGGGGATGTGGTAAAGGTCATTTTCGGACAGGTGACGCAAGAGCAGCGAAACACCATTCTGAAATGGGCAGACGATGCAATGACCGCCATCAATGAGCACTACGCGCAGGGCGGCATTCAGGGGGCGCTGCAGAGCATTGCAGACCTCTTCAGCAACGACATCACCCCGGCAGTCAACGGCTCCACCAAAGAGGTGCAGAGCTTTGCCGCCGCCATGAAGGGCCTTTCCGGCACCGGAGGCTCTGGCGGCATCGTCAGCAGCATCCTCAAGCTGTTCGGCGGCGGTACAAAGGCTGCGGCGGCTGCCGGTGAAGCCGGGGCCGGGCAAGCCATTGCGTCCGCAGCGGGCGGAGCGGCCTCCTTCTTCCCGGAGTGCCTTGCTGTGCTGGCCGTCATCGCAGAGGGCGTTGTGGGCTTCAAGATGGGCCAGAACGCCCGCGCCCGCGAGGATTCTGGCGAAGAGCGCTCTTTGGGAAGCAAGCTTCTCTCCGGCGCGCTTCTGGCGGCCACCGGCCCTATCGGCTGGATCAGCTATTTCTTCGGCAAAAAGTTTGGCAAAAAGTCCTCGTCTTCGCCTGCTGCAACAGAAAGCGCCTCGTCTGGTGCCATGAGCTATCTGGACATTCAAGACGCCTACTGGTACGGCAACGAGCGGGCTTTTGCGGGCTACGACTACCGCAGCGACCCCTTTACCTACAACCCCAACAACAATTCCGTCCCCAAATATCAGGCAGAGATACAAGCCCAGCTTGCAAAGCTGAGCACCGTAGTGGAGCAGTATCTGCCCGACGTGGCAAATCAGCAGATCGTGTTGGATGACGGCACCATTGTGGGCGCTCTCGCCCCCGGCATGAACGACCAGCTGGGCCATATCCAGATGCTTGCAGAAAGGGGTAACTGAGATGTACGAGATTTTTGCGTATCCCTACGGTGACCCCGAAAACAAGCTGACCGTCTATCAGCCGGGCAACCGACAGGCTGTGGTGCTGTCGCCCAAGCTTACCCGCGAGGTGAGCAAGGGCGGCAGCCTTACTTTTACCATGCTGCGCACCCACCCCTGCTACGAATCCATGCAGAAGATGTCCACCGCTGTGGCGGTGCATCAGGACGGCAAGGAGATATGGCGGGGCCGGGTGCTCAGCCACGAAGCCGACTGGCTCAACCGCCGGGTCATCTACTGCGAGGGAGCTCTCAGCTATTTCAACGACAGCTGCATTACCCCCTTCAACTACGAGGGCAAGCTGAGAGATTTTTTAGAATACCTCATCAAAGCCCACAACTCCCAGATCTCCGGCGGCAATGGCTACGAGGAGCAGACCAGCTACGACAAGATGAAAAAGTTTGAGCTGGGAAGGGTGACTGCCGCCCTCGGCGACCTTGTGGTGAGCTACGGCGACCGCAACCAGTACGGCGTGGGTGAGGACTACGGCAGCACATGGGACATCATCAGCAAAATGGTGCTCAAGACCTACGGCGGCTACGCTTACTGCACCTATAACTCCACCACCGGCATGAACGTGCTCAACTACTGCGACCAGGCATACGAGGCTGACCGGCAGACTGCCCAGAACATCGAATATGGCGTGAATCTGCTGGATTTCACCGAAAAGACCGACACCAACGACCTTTTCACCCGCATCTGGCCGATGGGCAACAAGCACACTGTCGAAGAGACCAAGACCCAGTGGAAGTACAAATTCCTCTGGTTTAAGTGGGGCTCGACTACCGTGACGACCGGCACCCACGAAGAGCGCTACGGCATTAACGGCACGAGCCAGAGCGCCGTAGACAAGTACCTCCCGAAAAAAGGCTACAGCTGGAATCGGGAATACGGGTGGATCCAGAACGACGAGGCCGTAAAAAAGTTTGGCGTGGTCTCCAAAATCAGGGAGTTTGACACGGACAGTAGCGACGCCACCTTTGCCGCCGCGGTGCAGGACCTGGAAAAGAACGACCTCATGACCATGAGCTATGAGGTCAAGGCCGTTGACCTTGTGGATGCGGGCTATGATACCGAGCGGCTGACCTTTGCCAGCTTTGCCCATATCATCAGCAAGCCCCACAGCATCGACGTGATCATGCTCTGCACCAAGCTGGTGGAGCCGCTGGATCACCCCGAGAAAAAAGAGTACACCTTTGGCATGACCCGGCGCACCCTCACTGACCGGGCCGTGGCAAATCTGGGCGTGACCAACGAGCTCTCCGAAAAGACGGCATCCACCAGCCGGTATGCCAGCGCCACACAGGTGGACACCACGCAGGCGGGCAAAACTGCCAGCGATTTCATCGACTACGCCCCCGCCTCCGGTATGACCGTTGGACACGCCAGCATCACGGCAAACATCCACTTTGGGACGGACGGCCTGACATTCTCCGGCGTGAAAAACGGCACCGAGCTGCAAAGCTGGTCGGGCTCCACCTTTGCGGCCCAGACCACGAGCACAGACCTCTCCGGCTATGCGGCGGTGCTGCTCACCTACGACGGCGACGCTGCGGCGTGGGCTGCTGCCGGGGGCAGGGGCCAAGCCTTTGCGGTGCTGCCGGTGAACGGCAAAACATACTCCATCCTCTTCCCCGGCGCTCTGGCCCAGCGGCGGGATGTCACGGCGTCCAAAAGCGGCGTGACCTTTGGCAGCGGATACCGACAGACGGCGACAGGCGCATGGGTGCAGGATGATACTGCCTGCCGTCCGGAGGCGCTGCAGGGCTTTATGTAAAGGAGCGTGATTTTTATGGGCAAGCTCATGGGAGCAAAAATCGGCTCTCTGCACACCTTGGACGACCTCGGCCTTTACCTGTTGGTTGGCAGCCCGCTCATCTCCGGTGCAGAGCCGGACAAAAAGCTTGTGCAAGTGCCGGGCGGCGATTTTTTGCTCGACCTCACCCGGGCTGTGGACGGCAAAGTACACTACCTCCAGCGTACCATCCGGCTTGACCTCAAATGCAAAGCTCCGCCGGATGAGCGCCGCAAGGTGCAGAGCATCCTCGAAAACGCCTTGCAGGGGCAGTGGCTGCGCTGCGTACTGGACGAAGACCCGGCCAACTTCTGGGTGGGTCTGTGGACAGTGTCGCCCCAGAGCAGAGACCGGCATACCGGCACATTTTCCATCACCGGCACCTGCAATCCCTACAAGTACAATGCCACCGCCTACGCGGGCGCAGACTGGCTGTGGGACGATTTTTATTTTGATGAGGACGTCATCTATGACGAGCCTACGGAGGTAAAGAGCCTGTGAACAAAACTTTTGAAGAAAACATCAACGACATCCGCAAGGCAAAGCGGGGCGTCGAGGTGCGGGAGGCTATGGCTGAGAGCCTTGAGTATGTGGAGGGCTTTGCCTCCACCGCTACCCAAAAGGCAGAGGAGGCCGCAGCCAGCGCCAAAACTGCCGCCGAGGCCAAGGAAGCCGCCGCTGCCTCTGCCCGGACCGCAGAACAGCAGGCGGGCATTGCCACGCAGCAGGCCGAGACTGCCACACAGCAGGCCGAAGCCGCCGAAAGCTCCAAAGCAGCCGCTGCGGAGTCCGCCAAACGGGCGGAGCAGTTTGCCAAGGAGACCGAGGGCCGGGTCACCACCGACCCCACCCTCACCATCTCCGGCGCGCCCGCAGACGCCAAAGCCACCGGCGACCGCATCAACGCTATCAAAATCGAGACCGACAAGACCCTCACCATCTCCGGCGCGGCGGCGGACGCTGCGGCTGTAGGCAGCATCGTACTGCCCCGGGTGGTGGTGCAGACGGAAGCGGGAAGCACCGTCACCGCAGTCAGCGGGGACAAAAAGGTAACTGGCACGGCCACCGACGGCAGCTTTTCTGCGGCCCTGCCCCACGACGGCGAGTGGGAGGTCACCGCCACGCTCGGCACCGGCGTGGCCACGGAGACAATGCAGGCGGAGTATTGCCGCACCAAGACCCTTACCCTGACCTACTACACCCTGACCGTCACGGTTAAGGCGGGCAGCACCGTCACCGCCCAGTGCGGGGACAAGACCGTCTCCGGCACGGTGCCGGAGAGCGGCAGCATCAAGCTGTATCTGCCCATCGCTGGCACGTGGACGGTAACGGCCACGTTGGGCGACGAGACCGCCGAGGGCAGCTTGGAGGTGAGCGAGTACAAGGACTATCCCCTTGAACTTGCATACACCCACATCTACGGCGCAAGCTGGGACGGCACCAGCACCACCAAGTGGAGCCGCACCGACGAGGCGGCAGACTTTACCGACCCGGTGCCTTACGTCGCGGGCGCAAGCAGCTATGGCAGTCCCTTTGACAACTTACAGCCCTGGGCGGGCATGGTAAAGAGCGAGCGCACCGGCGGCACGATGGTCAGCATCCCGAAATTTTGGTACAAGCTGACCCAAAACGGCAGGGGCATGAGCATTCAGATCGCCGACCGCGCGGTGGAGGGCTACAGCGTCAGCCCCGCCCACATGGACAGAGGCGACGGTCACGGTGAGCGGGACGTGGTGTACATCGGCAGATACCACTGCAACGGCACCTATAAGAGCGGCACCGGCAGCCCCAGGGCGAACATGACCCGCTCTTCGGCCCGCTCCGGCATCCACAATCTCGGCTCGACCATCTGGCAGAGCGATTTTGCCATGCGGTTTACTGTCTGGCTGCTCTATATCGTCGAATTTTGCGACTGGAACAGTCAGGCGAAAATCGGCTATGGATGCGGCAACGACAGCTCTCTGCAGCCGATGGGCTACACCGACAGTATGCCGTACCACACCGGTACGACCCAGAGCAGCCGCACCACCTACGGCTGCGGCACCCAGTACCGCAACATCGAGGGATTGTGGGATAATTGTTATGACTGGTGCGATGGCTGCTACTACAACAGCAATGGCCTGAACATCATCCTGAACCCCTCCAAGTTCAGCGACAGCAGCGGCGGCACGGCGGTCGGCGTTCCGTCCAATGGCTGGCCGTCCGCATTCAGGGTCAAGGCAAACGGCGACTTCCCGGTGTTTATCCCCACATCCGCGTCCGGTAGTGACGCAACGTACTCGTGCGATTACTGGAGCTTCAGCTCGTCGAGCCCGTGCCTCTACGTCGGTGGTAACTATAGCCACTACTCCTACTATGGTTTGTTCTGCGTCAGCTACAACAGCGCGTCGTACTATTACGGGAACATCGGCTGCCGCCTCCAGGAACTCCCCAACGGGGGAGTCTGAGGGGGCCGCAGCCCCCTCAGATAACCGCGCCGTAAGGCGCTGAACTTTATAAGGGACTGTCTGTGCATTGCCGGTGTTTTTTTGTTCTCAGGCCTCGTGCGATAACTGGAACTTCAGCTCGTCGAACCCGTGCCTCTACGTCGGTGGTAACTATAGCCACAACTCCAACTATGGTTTGTTCTACGTCAACTACAACAGCGCGTCGAACTATAACGGGAACATCGGCTGCCGCTTCCTTTTTTGATATTTCCAATCTCACATATCCTTGGCACAGACAGCCGCACACCTCATGGTGAAGATAGGCGTTTTGGGAGCGGGCTAGTACACCCCGCAAGGGGCGCTGGAACGTCCGTACAGCTAAAAGGAGGGTATCCCAATGAAGAGAGCTGGAAAGCTCTTTGATACGTTAATCTCAGATGATAATTTGTTGCGAGCCATCGACGAAGTGAACCGCACCCACCACTGGAATCGAGGCCACAAGCCCAACACCTGTACGGCGTGGGTGGAGGAGACCAAGGCGCAGCGGGTGGAAGACCTGCGGCGAATACTCGTCGGCGGTTTTGAGCCGAAAAAGCCCCATGTCAGCCAGCGATGGGACGCCAATGCCCGGAAATGGCGCACCATCAGCGAACCGGCCCAGTGGCCCGACCAGTACGTCCACCACGCCCTCATCCAGGTCTTGCAGCCCAGGATGATGCGGGGAATGGATTTTTACTGCTGCGGCTCCATCCGGGAGCGCGGGCCGCACCGGGAAAAGAACGCCATCCAGCGATGGATGAAGTACGACCGCAAGGGGATGAAGTACGAGTTTTGTGGCGACATCCGCCACTTTTACGACAGCCTGACCCCGGAAGTCGTCATGGCCCGGATGCGGCAGCTCTACAAGGACTGCCGTGTCCTCGACCTCATCCGGCGCATCATCCGGGACGGCGTAAAGCTGGGGACGTACACTTCCCAGTGGTTCGCCAACGCCGTCTTACAGCCCCTTGACCGGCTCATCCGGGAGAGCGGCTATTGCAAACACTACGCCCGGTACATGGACAACATGACGGCATTCGGTCCCAACAAACGCAAGCTGCGGAAGCTCCGCTTACTGGTCGAAGACTGGCTTGACGCCCACGGCCTGCAGCTCAAGGGCGACTGGCAGGTGTTCCCGGTGGCAAAACCGCAGCGCAAAGAGCCGCTGCTCCCGCCCCGGCGTGGCTATGAGCGCACCAAAGGCCGCCTGCCGGATGCCGTAGGCTATCGCTACGGCAGAGGGTACACCATTCCCCGCAAGCGGAATCTGCTGCACATCAAGCGGGCGCTGGCGCGGTATCGCAAGCGCAGGAGGCAGGGGAGGCCCATCACGCCCAGAGCGGCAGCAAGTCTGCTCTCGCGCCTCGGACAGCTCCGGCACTGCAACAATTATCATCTCTATCAATGGCTGTTTCGGGGAGAGCGGGTCGTCCGCGACCTGAAGCACGTCGTCCGAGAGCATCGGAGAAAGGAGAACCTGACGTGGACTATGTTTTTGGCACAGAGGGCGGCGCTGAAGTCCTCAAGACCATCGGCGACGCTCACACCGGTCTGACCGGCTACCACCAGCTTGAGCGGGAGTATCCCGACCAGACCATCACCGACAGCTTCCGTGTCGTCCGCAAGCTGCGCAGCGCGGAGGACGCGGAGGGGCGCTGCTATGACTGGTACGAGATCGACCGCCACTACCGGATGACCGACAAGACCGGCCCTCTGGCAGAGCAGGCGGCGAAGACCGCTGCGGAAATGGAAGATGCCATGTGCGAGCAGGACATGGAATCACAGGAGCGGCTGGCGACTATCGAGGACTCGCTGTGCGAGCTTGATGCCGCCGTCAACAAGTAAGGAGGACATCAAAATGGACAAAATCTGGGCAAACAGATTGATTGCCGGTACAAAAACGTGGGCAGAGATGCCCGCAAGCCGCCGCCCCGGAGTCAAGCGGGAGCTGGCCAAGAGGGCGGCAGAGGGGGAGATTACCCCTGAACAGTACAAGGAGATCACGGGGGAGGACTACGATGGGTAAGCTGCTGGAACTGCTGGAAAAGTTGGTGCGGGCTATCTTTGGCCCGGGGGACAAGCAGGATGCCGAAGAGGCAAAGCCCGCCCCGGAGCCTCCCGAACCCCCCGGGGCAGAGGCTGTGACCGGCTGGCAGGGCGGGCCGCCCTATCGCTTTGTGGATGTGAGCCGGTATCAGGGCCTTATCGACTGGGCGCAGGTGGCGGCGGCGGGCTACAAGGGGGCAATGCTCAAGACCGTGAGCACCAACCGCAAGCTCTCCAAGCGGGCAGACGGCCTGTACATCGACCCGACCTTTGAGACCAACTACCGCAACGCCCGGGCTGCCGGGCTGGACGTGGGCGTCTACTACTACACCTACGCCACCAGCGAGGCCATGGCCGATGCAGAGCTTGCCCTTCTGCGGCAGGCGGTGTACGGCAAGGAGTTTTCTCTCCCCATCTGCGTGGACGTGGAGGAAAACAAGCTCAAGCAGCTGTCCACGCTTGACCTGTCCAATCTCACCGCCTATGCGCTGGAACAGGTAGAAAAGATGGGCTTTTACGCCCAGCTGTACACCTACACCGGTTACAAGTATGAGCTGGACATGGCGAGGCTGTCCTCTCGGTGGGACGTCTGGCTTGCCGACTACACCGGCAAGACGCCCAACGTGACGTTTAACTACAACGCTCACCAGCACACCAGCAAGGGCGCTGTGCCGGGCATCACGGGCAACGTAGACCTCAACGTCACCACCCTCAACTATCCGAAAATCATCCACAAGAAGGGCCTGACCCGTCTTCGGGAGGGCAAATGACCGAAAAAGAAGCTTTGCTGTGGGTACTGGGCATCCTGGGCAGCCTGTGCGCTGCAGCCATCACCATCGACAAGGTGCTGGAAATCATCCACAAGTACATCAAAAAGGCGCAGGAGCCGGACAACGTGCAGAACAAGCGGCTGGATGAGATGGACAAGCGCATCGGCACCTTGGAGCAGGGCCAGCTTCAGCACACACAAGCCCTTGCCCGTGACCAGCGCCGCTTTGACGAAATCGACGAGGTGAGCCGTCTGACCCTCGACGGGGTGCGCAATCTGCTGGACGCGCAGCTCTCCGGCAACAACCGCGAGGGGATGCAGAAGAGCCGCGCCGACATCGACAACTATCTGTTAAAAGGAGTGACCAATCATGGTAGCACTGGCAACTAAGCTTTTTGACCTTATCCCTGCCCCGGTGGCGGCAGTGCTGATGCTGGGCGGCTTTATCTTTTACGCCCTCGGCTGCATCCGGCTGGGCTATGGTGCCGCGGTGAAGCCTCTGGTGCTTGACCTCATCGAGCGGGCCGAGCAGGAGATCCAGGGTACCAAGCGCGGCGCAGAGCGCAAGGCGTGGGTGGCAAAAACCCTGCGGGCCGCTCTCAGCGCCAGCAAGTGGGGCAGATTTATCTCGTGGGCCATCACCGATGAGACCATCGGCGCGGTGATCCAATTTTTCTTTGACCGCGCAAAGGCGGCACTGAGTAAGGAGTAAGACCATGAGTAGCACTACATACGACCATTTTGCCAACCCCGGCAAAATGTACGCCGCACAAGAGCAATTTTGGCACATCACGAAAATGGTCTGCGCACGTTTTCGTGATCTCACGAAAACATACCATCTCGGTAACATCACCGTAATGGTGCGCAACGCTGGACAGCTGCCGCAGCCTTTCTGGCTCGGTGCTGCCTGTGGCGGCGGCTCGTGTAGTGCTGCCCGCTGCGCTGCAAGGACTTGACCGACAGCAGATGACCGCAGCCATCAAAAACGCACCGCTTGGGAGGGTAGACCGTAAGATAGCCTTACTGCGGTACGTTGAGCGGCTCCCGCTGCCGGACATTGCAGCACAGACACATTACAGCCGGACGGCGATAGGCTACCGGCTGAAAAGTATTGATAAAATACTTGGATAAGGCTTGGATAAGCAAATCCCCCGGTGTTCCGTTTGGAGCATCGGGGGATTTTTTTATTTTTGGGGACATGGAAGCCCGGCAGTCTTTTTTGCTGAGATAGACCTGGAAGGGCTTGCCGCAAATGGTGCATCCTTTCTTTATCGCGCGGCTCATCCCTGTAAATCAGCGATGGTAACGCCGCAAGCGGCTGCGATCTTTTCGAGGGTAGACACTCTCGAGACTGCCTTGCCGGACTCTGCATGTTGAATGGTTGCAGTGGACAGCCCGGTTTTTTCTGCCAAGGCCCGGATGGTTAATCCTGCGCTTTCTCTGGCTGCCTTGATTTTGACGGCGGACACACCAAGCGTCTTGTAATCGGGCGAGTTGTACCCAATCACGAACAACCCTTGCTGTTCCATCGGCAACGCTTTGAGTGCGTAGCTCTTTTCTACATCCTCAAGGTCAACATCCTTCAGGACGTAGGAACAGGCATTGTCAAGCTCCGGGGTCATTTTATGGAGCTTGTGCGCCAGCGTTATTTTCATCATCACGCCACGCACGGGAAACCTCGTAGCGTTGTCAAGGTCTGCCTGATTTACATGGTCAGGGGTGCAGGCTTCGTCCAGCAAGTGGTACAGCTTGCCGAGATTTCGGATGGTGTTGTTTTCCATAGTGTCCTCCTACTCGTTACTTGTTCAGCATATCCATCACGGCGTTGTAATGCTTTTCATGTTCTTCGCCAACAGCAAGCTCTTTTTCGACTTTTGCTTTCTGATAGGCCCGCTCTTCGCCGTAGATTTCGCTCTCGATTTCATCGGGGATCTCGACGAATGCCTGCTGCTTTTTACCATTGGCCATCACATACACGCCGAAAGCGTAATGCACGTTCTCCGGCCAACGCCCGATCTGCTGCTTGTAGGCGCCCTCCTTCATCTCCTTCCCATTCACCAACAGGGAATTGATAGTGTACTGCCATTTGTGGCACGGCACGGTGGCCTCGTTGCCATCACTCCAGATGGTTTCTTCGGTGACAACCTTTTTGTCAACGTCGAGGTCGATTTTTGCGCCACGGGCTGTATTCCAAGAGTATTTCATTTTTGCTCCTCCTGCGTTGTTTTTGCGTTCCCTTTGACACCATTATTATACCACAAAACTAATACAACTGATACAGGCATAGTCACCAAACTTTGCCTTACTTTTTTGTCCATTTTGTATTAGTTGTATTAGTTCTAATCGAGCTTTTTGTCCTTCGTTGTACCTTCGTTGTCGCTTATTTTTTGCCAGTGCGGTACACTGGGCGCAAAGGAGGCAAGCGCCAATGTGGAACAAGTTCAGCCCCAACCCCCACGGGAGCAGCGTTGGAGATTGCGCCGTGCGTGCGGTAGCAGCAGCCACTGGGCAGAGCTGGGAGCAGGCCTACATTGGATTGGCGCTGACCGGCTTTGCTCTCGGCGATATGCCCAGCGCCAACCGCACATGGGGCGCATACCTCCAAAAGCACGGATTCAAGCGCCGCCTTGTCGAGGCAGACTGCACCACCTGTTACACCGTGGCAGATTTTGCCCGGGAGTATCCGCACGGCGTGTATGTGCTGGGGTGTTCCGGCCACGTTCTGGCCGTCATCGATGGCAAGTGGTGGGACAGCTGGGACAGCGGCGCGGAATGCCCGATCTACTACTGGTATAAGGAGGACTAAACGATGCCGTACAATCCATATGGCTATCAAATGCCAAACTACTACGGGCAGCCTATGCCTGACCAGCTCACGCAACTGCGGCAGAATGCCGGGTATCAGCCGCCCATGATGAGCCAACCGACAGGGCAAAGCTCCCCATCTACGCCTCCGATCATCTGGGTGCAGGGCGAAGAGGGCGCAAAAGCCTACATGGTAGCCGCCGGGAACAGCGTGCTCTTGATGGATAGCGAGAACAGCGCCTTTTACATCAAGAGCACGGACGCAAGCGGAATGCCGATGCCGCTCAGGGCCTTTGATTACAAGGAGCGCACCACGGCAGCTAAGATGCCCGCTCAGGCCGTCCAACAGCCCGGCGGGGAGTTTGTCACCAGGGCAGAGTTTGACGCCCTGGCAGCCCGCTGTGCAGCGCTTGAAAAGCAGGAGCCCACAAAAACCGAAACGGAGGTCAAGTGATCATGGCAAATCCTCTTTTTAATGCACTGGGCGGCGGCAAAGCATCATCCATGCCCGGCCCTATGGGCCAGTTCGGCCAGATGATGCAGCAGTTCCAGCAGTTCAAGGCTAATTTTCAGGGCGATCCAAAGCAGGAGGTGCAAAAGCTCCTGCAATCCGGGCGGATGAGCCAAGACCAGCTCAACCAGCTTCAGGCAATGGCTCAGCAGTTCCAGCAGTTTTTACACTAAGTCGTAACCGTGGCCACGGTCGAGATACATTTTTTATCAAAAATTTCGAAAGGAGTACAAAATGTCTCTTTCTTCTGACAACATCGGCTTGACTATGCCGGTGCAGCCCGCCAATACCAACAACGGAAACGGCTTTGGCTTTGGCGGCGATGGTTCGTGGTGGATCATCGTGCTCTTCCTTTTCATCTTCTGCGGCTGGGGCGGTAACTGGGGCGGCAATCGCGCCGGTGCCGGCGCCGGCGTCGTGGATGGCTACATCCTGACCAGCGACTTCGCCAACATCGAACGCAAGATCGATGGCGTAAACAACGGTATGTGTGACGGTTTCTACCAGCAGGCACAGCTCATCAACGGCGTCCAGCAGACCGTGAGTAACGGCTTCATGTCCGCCGAAATCAGCCGTGCAAATCAGCAGGCGGCATTCATGCAGCAGCTCTCTGCAATGCAAATGCAGCAGCAGAACTGCTGCTGTGAGACCCGGTCTGCTATCCAGGGCGTCAACTACAATCTGGCTACCCAGTCCTGCGAGACCCGGAACACCGTGCAGAACGCGACCCGGGACATCGTAGACAACCAGAACCAGAACGCCCGGGCTATCCTGGACGCTCTCACAGCTCAGCGCATCGAGGCAAAGGACGCCAAGATCGCGGAGCAGAGCCAGCAGCTCTTTGCGGCTCAGCTTGCAGCTTCCCAGGCGGCGCAGAACGAGACCCTCAAGGCATACATGAGCGGTCAGCTGGCCTACTACAACCCGCGTCCCGTTCCTGCCTTCCCGGTTCCTGCGCCGTACCAGTACGGTAATTGTGGCACCGGATGCGGCTGTAACGGCTGCGCATAACCAAATAACGGCAACTGACTACAATTTGTAGCCTGTTCAGCCCCTGAGCTGATTTTGCAAACCAGAGCGCCGGGGCAGAAGTCCCGGCGCTTTTATTTATGAAAGGAGCCGATAAAATGGCTGAATTTACGAATCCCAATATTGTGACGGTATCCGCCGGGGAAAATCTTCCCTTGACAGAGACTGCCGTAAAAGGCCCGGCTTGCATCGTCCATCGTGAGGGCGCGGGTATCGTGACCCTGCGCGGCCTGACAAACCAGTGCAAAGCTCGCTTTAAGGTAAGCTTTGGCGGCAATATCGCCGTTCCCACCGGCGGCACTGTGGGACCCATTTCCGTGGCGCTGGCTGTCGGCGGTGAGTCGCTGACCAGCGCGACCGCGATTGTCACCCCGGCGGCAGTCGAAAATTACTTCAATGTTTTCGTGGCTGCGTTCATCGAGGTGCCGCGTGGCTGCTGCGTGACCGTGGCGGTTAAAAACACCAGTACGCAGGCAGTCAGCATTGCAAACAGCAATCTGATCGTTGAGCGGGTAGCATAAGAAAGGAGATAAAGTCATGCTGGATAAACTGAATCATTTGAAGGATGAGATGTGCGACGAGCTCATGGAGCTGACCGACAAAAAGAACCGCTCTCCGGGCGATGTTGAGATGATCGGCGAGATCGTGGACATCATTTTGGACATTCACCGCATCGAGGATTACTGCGAGGGCGGCGAGTACAGCCGTACAGGCGAGTGGGAAGCCGACATGCGCGGATCCTTCAACCGCGACGCCGGAAACGGTTACAACCGGGGCAACAGCTACGCCAACCGTGGCCGTCACTATGTGCGCGGACACTACTCCCGCACAGATGGCCGTGAGCGTATGATCTCCGACATCGAGGAAATGATGCAGGACGCCACCGGGGCAGAGCGAGACGCTTACAAACGCGCGGCGGACATTCTGCGCAACGCATAAGGGAGGAGGGCGGCAAGTATGGACATCGACGAGATCAACACCCATATCCACAAGCTGAAATGCGGATCGACGGACTGGCAGAGCGTGGAAAAACTTGCCGCCCTCTGCACCGTGAGGAATGAGCTGGAAGAAAAGCAGGCACCGGCAGAAATGCAGACTCAAGCGCTGCCTCCCGCGTCGTACCCGGCGGCATACTCCACAAAAGCAAATCCGCAAAGCGAGTTCGTGGAAGCGGCCAGCGCCGCGCCCTTTGGAGGCTTGATGGAAGTGCTTGATGAGCACATGAGCGCCATAAAGCTTGCATACCCGAAAGAGTATGAGTTGGTCATGCAGAAGATTTCTGACATAATAAGAAACCAACAAGCAACCAACTTATAAAAATAAATCGTTATATCGAATAAATATATTGATTTGTAATCAGTGGGTTGCAGGTTCAACTCCTGTCACCAGCTCCAAAAAGTCCTACGATATACCGCTGAAAAGCGGCGTGTGTCGTGGGGCTTTTGCTTTTTGGGAAAAGGTGCGCAGGACTGTTCAATAAAGAAAAAAAGTGCTATAATACTTATAAGCCTGAAACTTTACACGAAAGGGTGGGTGTGTTATGAGTACAAGAGAATTGGCAAGAACCCTGCTGGACGAGATGCCGGATAGTGATTTGATCTATCTGGTGGCGTATATGCAGAGCTTAAAGGCTCTTAAGGATGCAGAGATACCCAACGCCAAGACACAAGCGGCGATTGATGAAGTGGACAGCATGATTAGAACCGGCAAGGGAGAACACTTTGAGGGCTCTACTGCCGACTTCTTCGCTCAACTGGCGGCGGAGGGCTAAACCGTGTTAAAGCTGAACACTTCTACGCAGTTCAAAAAGGATTATAAAACCTGCATGAGGCGGCACTATAACATGGATCTGCTGCAGGCGGTCGTTGATGTGCTGCGAGTGCCTGACGCATTGCCGCAAAAGAACCGAGACCACAGCTTAACAGGCAATTATACCGGCTGCCGTGAATGCCATATACAGCCGGACTGGCTGCTGATTTATCGGCAGACAGATACGGAGCTGTACTTAGTAAGCACCGGCACACACGCCGATTTGTTCGGCCTATAAAGGAAACAGGAAAGAGGCCAAGACCTGACAGAATGGGTCTTGGCCTCTTTTTCTGCAAGGTATGCAGAAAAATCATGCCGCCCGGCGGGGTGCGGGTATTGAGATCGGCTCATCACGACGCCGCTGTGGTGTTTGGTGGTGTAGCCCTCTCCGTCACCTTCGGTGACACCTCTCCCAGAGGGAGAGGCACTGGCGAGCCGGGTAGGCCCACGCTGAATGAGTGAAGTTTCTTTATCTTGAAAACAGCAGTGCCCTGCTATAGAGGGCAGCAGCTTCGGAACAATATCCTTGTCAAGCTGCTGCTGATCTCTGTAGCAGGGCACTATTTTTTGCGTTATATTAAGCTTTCAGCAGTCAGCTTTGAGCTGTCCGGCCTGCCAATGGCTCCCCCTCTGGGGGAGCTGTCACGCCTGCGGCGTGACTGAGAGGGCTACATACCCCGCCTTCTCGATGCACCTGCGTCCCTCGTCGGTATCCAGCCAGTCGTAGACCTTCCGCTGGGGGCTGTCGGGGGCGGCGTCCGCGTGGACGACTGCGTAGAACTCGTTGCAGAGCGGGTAGCTCTCATCGGCGATGGTGTCATTGCCGGGGGTCACGCCGTCCACAGCCAGCAGACGGAGGCCGGGCTTCGAGTACATCTGGTCGATGTAGTAGTAGACCGAAAAGCCGATGGCGTTGGCGGAGTTGTTGTACTCGGCGATGCTGTCCACGAGGCCGCCCATGTCGGCGGGGGCAAGCTCGGTGGGCGCGGCCATCAGCTGGCCGTCGCCCTTGTCGATGAGCAGCTTTTTGAAGAGGGTCTGACTGCCCGAGTCCACACCCCGCTGGAACGCCACGATGGGGGCGTCCGCGCCGCCCACGTCCTTCCAGCTGGTGATGCGGCCCGCATAAATATCCCGCAGCTGCTGCTGGGTCAGGCTCTGGACGGGATTCTCTTCGTTGACGATGAACACCAGCGCGTCCCGGCCAATGGCTTTCTGCTCGAGCTTTGCGTCGGCCTCGGCCAGCTCTTCCTTGACGTACTCGGGGGCCTCGTAGACGATGAGGAGCTGTGCGCCGTAGTCCTCGCTGTCGCTGCGGGACCAGAGGCCGAAGTTCTCCCACGCATAGGCCGTGGTGCTGACGGTGATGCTGGTCTGGGCCTCGAGAAGGTCCATGCCGGTGACATCGGCCTTCATCTGGGCCATCAGGGGGATGCAGGCCGTGGAGCCGTCGAGACGGGGGAACTCGTCCTCGGTCAGGAAGGGGACGGGCGTGTCCGGGTCGGGGACAGACGCCGCCGGAGAGTCGGCGGGGGAGTCCGTAGTGCCGGTCTTGCAGGCAGTGAGCATCGCCGCCCCGAAGCCGAGGCCCATCACCCGCAGGAAGCTGCGGCGGGAGATCATCTCTTTCATATCAAAAACCTCCGTGTCAGTACAGGTAGCCCCCGCCAGCGTCGTCGCTGGGGGAGGAGAAGATGCTTTCGCGGTAGAGCCACTGGCCGGTGGAGTCCATCAGGCCGTAGTCGAAGCCCTGCCGCGCGATAAAGCAGTCGTCGGGTAGATCGTCGATGCTGTAGCAGCTGCCGAGGCGGCGGAGAAGCAGATTGCCCTCCATGTCCAGCACGTCGGAGAGGTTCGACGAGTCGCTGTTGTCCCGGTGGGCCGTGAGCAGAGGGCCGTTGGCGGTGTTGGTGAGGTAGGAGGCGTAGGTGTACTGCTGGGCCTCACCGGCGGACGACCAGAGCAGCCCATCGCCGCTGTAGGTCTGGATGGCAACGGTGTCGTAGTTCTCGCTGTTGTATTGCAGCAGGGCGTAGCCGTCGGGCAGAGCGGTCAGACTGACATAGTGTCCCTCTTCGACGGGCGTCACCTCTACGTCGGTCAGCAGCGCGCCGGTGGTGCCGTCATAGATTTTAAGGACATTGTTTGCCGTCAGCACAGCGACATTACCGGAGTGGTAGTCCGTGTCGCTCCGCTGGACGGCGGTCTTTTCGCCGCTGGCGAGGTCGATGAGGGTGTAGGGGTTATCCGGGTCATCGCTGCCGAGGAGGGTGACACAGCCGGGCGTGTAGTCCATCACACACCAGTCGAAGCGGCCCAGCTCCACGGCCTCGCCGCTGTTCAAATCGTAGAGGACGGAGCGGCTGTCCTGACGGCTCTGAAGGCAGGCGACGCCCACGCCGCAGGCCGAGACGGCGCTGTCCTCTTCGCCGGTGAGCAGTTCGCCGGTGGTGACGTTGTAGAGGGCTTCGCGGGCGATGCCCCAGTCTGAGCCGCGGAACCAGCTCAAATCGAGCCAGTCGGCAAAGCCGCCGCGGTACGATGCGAGGGAGCTGGCCGTGCAGCCGTCCTCCCGCATCAGCACATTGCCCTCCCGGTCGGTGACGAGGACGTATTGGTGGAGGGGCTGGTCGGGGTCATCGTAGGCGTAAGTAAGGCCCTCGGGCAGATCGTAGCAGTTGAAGACGAGGCGCTGGCCGCCCTCGTCCACCACGAGACAGTCAAGGGCCGTCTCAGGCACGGGCAGCTCAGCCCCGGTGGCGAGGTCGTACACCCGGATGCCGCCGGTGGTGCCGTTCTCGAAAGCCCAGACGTCGGCGTCGTCCCGCAGGATGAGCAGCCCGCCCGAGAGGGTGGCGCTCACGGCGTAGGGAAAGGTCATGACGGCATTGCCGTCGGCGTCGTAAAGGGTGGAAGTGCGCTCCTCCGTGCCGGGGGTGGAGTGGGCCACGAGGTAGTGGCCCGTCTCGCCGGTGAGGGTGTCCTTCAGCAGCTGGATGCTGTCGGAGCTGCTGGCTTTGTAGAGCACCCTGCCGCCCCGGAGGATGGTGCCGCCGCCGTTCCCGGCGTAAGAGTAGACGTAGTGGAGCGAGTCGTCGCTGAGCCATGCGTCGCTGTAATACTGCGGGGCCTGCGAGGACGCCGTCCCCTCGTGCCGGGGCGACGCCGCAGGCAGCAGCGAACAACTCGTCAGCAGCCCGCCCGCCAGCACGAGGCAGGCGGCGCGGCGGCTGAGTCGAAGCAGAGTGGTCTTCATAGAAACACCTCACAGTCTCCCAGAATTTGACTTTCCCATCTATAGTATATACGAAAGACCCGGACATTTCATTGCAGAAATATGGCCGGACCTGGTTACAGTTTTATGACAAGCTTATTCTTCGTCTCCCTGTTCCTTCAATTCCTTCAGGAAGGGCAGCAGGAAAGGCACTGAGATGCAGAAGGTGAGGCCATCGGCGATGGGCTGGCACAGCTCAATGCCGCTCAGGCCCCAGATGTGGGGCAGGGTGAGGATGAGCGGGATGAAACAGACGCCCTGACGGCAGCAGGCGAGGAAGGTAGCCCGGCCCGACTTGCCGATGGACTGGAACATCATATTCGTCACGATGATGACGGGCTGTAAGAACATGGCGACGCACTGATACCGCAGGGCGGGCAGAGCCACGGCGGTGACCTCGGGGTCATCGCGGAAGAGGCGGATGAGGGGCTCGGCGTTGAACCAGCAGAGGGCGTTGAGCACCGCCATAAAGACGAAAGCCGTCGAGATGGTGAAGATGGCCGCTTTCCGCACCCGGGCAAAGCGGCGGGCGCCGTAGTTGAAGGCCGCTACAGGCTGCAGGCCCTGTCCGACGCCGATAGCCACCGACAGCACGAACTGGAAGATGCGGGACACGATGCTCATGCCGGCCACGGCGGCGTCGCCGTAGTTGCGGGCGGCGACGTTCAGCAGCATGCTGCCGATGCTGTTCAGGCCCTGACGGCCGAAGCTGGGCGCACCGTTGAAGAAGATCTGCCCGAAGTCCCGGGCGCTGCGGGTGACCTGGGTGATGCGGAATCGGCTGACGGTCTTGCCCCGCAGGAACATGGAAAGCAGGATGCAGAAGCTGATGCTCTGGCTCAGGGCGGTGGCCGTGCCTGCGCCGCCGGTCCCCATGCCGAGGCCGAAGATGAAGACGGGGTCCAGCACGATGTTGAGCACACCGCCGGTGACGAGGCCGATCATGGCGAAGCTGGCCTTGCCCTCGTAGCGGAGGATGTTGTTCATCACGAGGCTCGACATCATGAGCGGGGCCGCGATGAGGATGGGCCGCGCGTAGGCGCAGGCGTGGGGCAGGATGGTGTCGGTGCTGCCCAGCAGCATCATGAAGTCGGGCAGGGCAGCGAGACCGAGAACGGCCAGCACTGCGCCGAAGGTCAGCGCCGTGAAGAAGCTGGTGGAGGCGAATTTTGTGGCCGCGTGGGTGTCCTGACTGCCGAGGCTGCGGCTGATGATGCCGCCCGCGCCGTGGCCCAGCATGAAGCCGAGGGCCTGAATGATGGCCATCAGGCTCGACACGACGCCCACTGCGCCCGACGCGCTGGTGGACAGCTGGCCCACAAAGAAGGTGTCGGCCAGATTGTAGATGCTGGTGATGAGCATACTCAGGATGGTGGGGGCCGCGAGGCCGAGAATGAGCTTCGGCACGGGGGTCTGGGTCATTTTCTCGAACTGGAGCCTGCTGCGCTCCAGCTCGGCGGCGTCGGATGCGGTGCGGGGGGAGGACGGCATGAAGAGATACCTCACTTTCGGAAATCAAAGAAAATACCGCTCTTTGTGCAAAGAACGGGTAAAATGCAGATATATAATAAGTATAGCGCAGATCGGTGGAAATGTCGAGACAGCAGTGCGGGCAGGCACGGTGGAAGCTTTCTCCTCAGATACGGTGACCGGGTTGCGGCTCCCAGCGTCTGCCGCGCTGTCGCTTGCATCCTGCTGGCCGCGGCCCCAACAGCTCCTCCCTGTTTCCGCCGCTGGCGCTCGGGTTGCCTTTGCTGCTTTTCTTCGGCCCCTTGGGCGGGGCCTTGAAAAGCAGAAGGCTGCCCCAGCCTCGCCTCCCTTCATCTGCCGCTGGCAGCGGTCGGCTCCGCTGCAGTCGTCGCCGTTGCCTCAAAAAGTTAGGGTATTGAGTGCAAAAGCAGGAGAAAATGGAATGCCTTTTGGCAAATTTGCCAAAGAAAGGTCGAATTGCTTGTAGAAAATCACGTCAAGTGGTATAATTTATGGAAAGAAACAAAAGCGCGAAGATAAAAAACAGCGCAGAGAAGAGTTCCGGGGAGATCCTGCCCCGGGATACGGAGGGAAATCTTATGAAATCTGTGGCACAGACTATCATTGAAGCAGACCGCTTCTACACCATCGCCGCCAAGACCGGCAGCGTCATTCAGGCTGTGGAGAGCGTCAAGGACGGCGGTAACATCCGTCTGGGCAAGTACGAGCGCAAGCCCGAGCAGGAGTGGGCTTTCGTCCGCGAGGGCGACGGCGTTTACCGTATCCGCAACCGCGCCTCCGGCAAGCTCATCGACCTGATGATGACCGGCACCGCCAACGGCACCTGGCTCCACCTGTGGGAGGACGTGGGCGGCACTTCCCAGATGTGGAAGATGGAGCCCACCCCGGCCGGCACCGTCCGCCTGCGCTCCATGTGGGCTGCCGGCAAGTGTATCGACACCGTGGGCATGGGTACTGCGGACGGCGCTGTGCTCCAGATCTGGCAGGAGACTGCCGGCGAGGACCAGCTGTGGACCATCTCCGAGGTGAAGGACCGCGCAAAGCACGCCCCCAAGGCGGAGGAAAAGCCCGCTGAGGTCAAGGCCGAGGCCGCTGCTCCCGCCGAGGAAAAGCCGGTTGAGGAAAAGGTTGCACCTGCCGCGAAGAAGACCACCAGAAAGCCTGCGGCAAAGAAGACCGCCGCCAAGACTGCTGCGAAGTCCGCTGGGGCAAAGGCTGAAGCCGCACCCGCCAAGGCCGAGGAAAAGCCCGCCGAGGCCGCTCCTGCCGCAAAGCCTGCCCGCAAGACCGCCACCCGTAAGAAGACCACGAAGGCCAGCAAGTAAGCACGGCTACATAGCATCATAGCAAAAAGAGCACCCGCTCTCCACAGTGATGTGGAAAGCGGGTGCTTTTGGGTTTAGGGTCAGGTTTGCCTTCGTACAACCTCTCAGTGCCCCATCTTGCCCTTCTTGAACTTCAGCGCCGCTGCGACGAAGCCCTTGAACAGGGGATGTGCGCGGTTGGGACGGCTCTTGAACTCGGGGTGGAACTGTGCGCCGAGGTGGAAGTCACGGCCCGGCAGCTCCACGGTCTCCACAAGGCGGCCATCGGGGCTGGTGCCGGAGATGACCAGACCGGCGTCCTGCATCTCCTGACGGTAGTCGTTGTTGAACTCGTAGCGGTGGCGGTGGCGCTCCCAGATCTCGCTCTGGCCGTAGCACTCGGCCATCTTGGTGCCGGGCAGGACGGTGCAGGGGTACTTGCCCAGGCGCATGGTGCCGCCCTTGGGGATGTTGCCCTGCTGGTCGGCCATCAGGTCGATGACGTTGTGATGACCCTCGGGGGTGAACTCGCTGGAGTTGGCGTCGGCGTAGCCCAGAACGTGGCGGGCGAACTCCATGACCATGATCTGCATACCGAGGCAGATGCCGAAGTAGGGAACATTATTCTCGCGGGCGTACTGTGCGGCCTGTATCATGCCTTCGATGCCGCGGTCGCCGAAGCCGCCGGGGACGATGATGCCGTCCACGTCCGCAAAGGCTTCCCTGCAGGCTGCCTGGTCGGGAAGGTCCTCGCTCTCGACCCACTTGATCTCCACCTGACTGTCGTTCTCGAAGCCGGCGTGGTAGAGGCTTTCCATGACGGACAGATAGGCGTCATGCAGCTTGACGTACTTGCCCACGAGGGCGATGGTGCAGGTCTTGGTGCGGGTGGCGATCCGGGCCAGCATCTCTTTCCACTCGGTGAGGTCGGCGGGGGGAACATCCAGATGCAGCTGCTTGACCACCACGTCGTCGAGGCCGCCGGTGTGGAGCATCAGCGGACACTGGTAGAGGCTGGGCATGGTCAGGTTCTCGATGACGCACTCCGGCTTGACGTTGCAGAAGGTGCTGATCTTGCGGCGGATGTCGGTGCCCACGCTGCCGTCGGCGCGCAGGATGATGATGTCCGGGTTGACGCCCATGCCCTGCAGCTCCTTGACCGAGTGCTGGGCGGGCTTGGACTTGTACTCGTTGGAGCCGGAGATGTAGGGCACCAGCACCACATGGATGAAGCAGCAGTTGTCGCGGCCCTGCTCCAGGCCCACCTGCCGGATGGCCTCCAGGAAGGGCTGGCTCTCGATGTCGCCGGTGGTGCCGCCGATCTCGGTAATGACCACATCGGCCTCGGTGGAAGAGGCCAGATTGTAGATATAGCTCTTGATCTCGTTGGTGATGTGGGGGATGATCTGGACGGTCTGGCCGAGGTAAGCGCCCTGACGCTCCTTGTTCAGCACGTTCCAGTAGACCTTGCCGGTGGTGAGGTTCGAATACTTATTCAGATTCTCGTCGATAAAGCGCTCGTAATGGCCCAGGTCCAGGTCGGTCTCGGTGCCGTCGTCGGTGACGAAGACCTCGCCGTGCTGCAGGGGGCTCATGGTGCCCGGGTCCACGTTCACGTAGGGGTCCAGCTTCTGGCTGGCCACCTTGAGGCCGCGGCACTTCAGCAGTCGGCCCAGAGAGGCGGCGGTGATGCCTTTGCCCAGACCGGAGACGACGCCGCCGGTCACGAAAATAAACTTTGCCATAATGGTTCTCCTCTAATTTACAGATATTCTTTTCCGTGAATAGCACGATAAGCAAATACTTTCCCTCAGTGGGGGCGCAATACGGATTATTGCGCGGGGTCGTAGGAGTCCAGTATCTCCTGCGCGACCTCGGCGCGGTCGCGCCGGGTGTCCATCGCTTTTTTCTCGATGTAGCGGTGCGCCTCGGCCTCGGTCATGCGGCCCAGCTCGATGAGGCAGCACTTGGCGCGGCTCACCAGCCGCACCTGCGCCAGCTTTTCCTGCATCCGCTGATTCTCCTGCCGCAAAAGCAGGAGGCGGTGGTTGCTGGCGGCGGCCATGTGGATGGCCTGCAAAAAGAAGGTGTTGGAGAAGGGCTTTGTGACCAGCAGAACGCCTTCTTCACTCAGCGGGGTCAGAAGCTGCTCGGCGGCTGCGGCCTTGGCCAGAAATATCACACCGGCATCCGTTTTCTCCACGGCGTCGGCGCACAGCTCGTGGCCGAACTCATCCGGCAGCGGCGAGTTGACCACGATGAGCTCAAAGTCGGATTCCAGCATCCTCCGCCGCGCCTCCGCCGCACTTGGTACGATGATAGGCCGCGCATAGCCCAGCTCCGTCAGGCGTGCGGAGATATATTCGTTGGAGCTTGCGCCCGCGCTTACGATCAGGGCACGTCCCATTCGGCTCACTCCTTTCCTATGTCATTCTGCATCAGATGGCATTGAAGTAGTGGACGCGCTCATATTCGGCGGGGTCGGAGGCGTTCTTGAGCGCCTCGCAGCGGCGCAGAGCCTCGGCATAGTAGCGGCGGCTCAGCTCGTCAGGCAGGAATTTGTGAAGGAACCCGCTGTTCTTGGCCACTTCGACGGCCTCTTCCAGCGAGGCGGGCAGGGTCTCGAGGTCGAGACCGGCGGCTTCGCCCGGGATGAAGAGGTTGCGGTTGACAGGGGCAGACAGCTCCATCCGGTGCTCGATGCCGTCGAGGCCTGCTGCCAGCACGAGGCCGATGGCGAGGTAGGGGTTGCAGGCGGGGTCGGGGCTGCGCAGCTCCATGCGGCAGTTGTCGCCCTTCACCTGCGGGATGCGGACCAGCTGGCTACGGTTCTGGCGGCTCCAGCTCACGTAGCGGGGAGCCTCGTCGCAGCCGAAGCGGAGGTAGCTGTTGGGCAGGGGATTCGTGAAGGCCGTCAGCTCCCGGCTGTGGCGGAGGATGCCCGCCATGAAGCTGCCGGGGATGCTGTCGGGGGCGATGTCGCCCTCAAAGAGGTTCTTGCCGTCCATGGTCAGCGAGAGGTTGATGTGGAGGCCGCTGCCGGCCTGGTCGGGCAGGGGCTTCGGCAGGAAGCTGGAGTGGAAGCCGTTGCTGGCCGCCACGGCCCGGACGATCTGCTTGAACAGGAAGATGTTGTCGGCGGTTTTGAGGGGGCCGGCGTAGTGGAAATCGATCTCATTCTGGCCGTGGCCGTTCTCGTGGTGGCTGTGCTGGGGGGCAAGGCCCATCTGCTCCATGGTCAGGCAGATGTCCCGGCGGATGTTCTCGCCGGCGTCCAGCGGCGCTACGTCGAAATAGCCGCCTGCGTCGATGGGGATGCGGGTGGGACGGCCCCGGTCGTCGTTCTCGAAGAGATAGAACTCGCACTCGGTGCCGACGTTGCAGCGCAGGCCCAGCTGCTTGAACCGGCGGTTGATGTCCCGCAGGAAGCCGCGGCAGTTGCCGCCGAAGGGGGTGTTGTCCGGCTTTTCCACATCGCAGAAGAACTGCATCACCCGGCCCTCAGCCGTGCGCCAGGGCAGGATGGTCATGGTGGACAGGTCGGGCCGGAGGAGCAGGTCGCTCTCCTCCACGTGCATGAAGCCCGCGATGGCGCTGCCGTCGAAGCAGACGCCATCTTCCAGCGCCTTGGGAAGGTCGCTTGCCAGCACGGCGATGTTCTTCTGGAAGCCGAAGATGTCACAGAACGCGAAGCGGACAAATTTTACGTTGTTGTCCTCGACGAAATCGAGGATGTCCTGCTGTGTCGTATAACTCATAGGTGTGTGTCCTCTGAAAAAGTATATCTTCTTAAAAAACGCCTAAAGGCCTGCCTCTGTACAGAGGCAGGTCTTCAGGCTGGTGTAAGAAATAGGAAAAGGAGAATGGCTCAGATAAGCGCCTCAGCCGGCGGTGCTTTATTCTACGCTGGTATGTGAAGATCAGACGTAGTAGAGCATCTTGCTGTAGCTGGGCAGAGGCCAGTAGTCCTCGCCGCAGATGGTCTCGGCGTCGTCGGCGGCGGCGCGGAGGGCGTCCATCTTGGGCAGAACGTCGTCGTGGAAGGCGACGGCCTTTGCGCTCTCGTCGGAGAGGGCCTTTGCGGCATCGACGGCGGCCTGCAGCTCGTCCACAGCGTCGCTCATGGCGTCGGCGTCGGCGGACAGGCGGGTCAGTGCCTTCGTCTCGCTGCGGACGCTCAGGTTCTCGCTGACGGCCAGCTTGGAGGCGGCGGTGTTGGCGACCTCACTCATGTAGGCGTTGACGGCGGGCAGCAGCTGCTTGCGGGCCATCTCCAGCATGGTCAGGGCCTCGATGTTGATGATCTTGGAGTAGTGCTCCATCTCAACTTCGTAGCGGCTCTCCATCTCCACCTTGGTCAGCACGCCGAACTCTTCCATCAGGGCGATGTTCTTGGGCTCGATCAGGGCAGGCAGAGCAGCGGGGGTGTTCTTCTTGTTGGGCAGACCGCGCTTTGCGGCTTCCTCTTCCCACTCGGCAGTGTAGCCGTTGCCGTTGAAGATGACGCGGCGGTGGTCGCGGACAGTGCGCTTGACGAGGGCGATGGCGGCGCTGGTGAAGTCGTCGGCCTTCTCCAGCTCGTCAGCGTAGCCCTTCAGCTCCTTGGCGACGGCGGTGTTCAGGATGGTGTTGCAGTCGCTCAGGTTCTCGGCGGAACCGGGCATACGGAACTCGAACTTGTTGCCGGTGAAGGCAAAGGGAGAAGTACGGTTGCGGTCGGTGGTGTCCTTGCTGAACTTGGGCAGGACATCGACGCCGAGGTCCATCTTCATCTTGACGGGGCCGGCGTAGGGAGAATCGGAAGCGATGGCGTCGATGACGGCTTCCAGCTCTTCGCCCACGAAGATGGAGATGATGGCCGGAGGTGCCTCGTTGGCGCCCAGACGGTGGTCGTTGCCGGGGGTGGCGACGGAGGTACGGAGCAGGTCGGCGTACTCATCGACAGCCTTGATGACGGCGGCGAGGAAGACCAGGAACTGCAGGTTCTCCATGGGGGTGTCGCCCGGGTCCAGCAGATTCTCGTGGGTGGTGGACATGGACCAGTTGTTGTGCTTGCCGCTGCCGTTGACGCCCTCGAAAGGCTTCTCGTGCTGCAGGCAGACCAGACCGTACTTGGGGGCCAGCTTCTTCATCATCTCCATCGTCAGCAGGTTGTGGTCGATGGCGACATTGGTGGTGTCAAAGATGGGGGCCAGCTCATGCTGGCAGGGAGCTACCTCATTGTGCTTGGTCTTGGCGGGGACGCCCAGCTTCCACAGCTCTTCGTCCAGCTCCTTCATAAAAGCGGAGACCTCGGGGCGGATGACGCCGAAGTAGTGCTCTTCCAGCTCCTGACCCTTGGCAGACGGTGCGCCGAAGAGGGTGCGGCCGGTGAGGATGAGGTCCTGACGGGCCTCGTAGTCTTCCTTCTTAATAAGGAAGTATTCCTGCTCGGGGCCGACGGTGGTGGAGACATAGTCCACATCCTTGCCGAAGAGCTTCAGGACGCGGATGGCCTGATTGGACAGCGCGTTCATGGAGCGCAGCAGGGGAGTCTTCTTGTCCAGCGCCTCGCCGGTGTAGCTGACGAATGCAGTGGGGATGCAGAGGACGTCGTCCTTCACAAAAGCGAAGCTGGTGGGGTCCCATGCGGTGTAGCCGCGGGCCTCACAGGTGGCGCGCAGGCCGCCGGAGGGGAAGGAAGAGGCGTCGGGCTCGCCGCGCACCAGCTCCTTGCCGTTGAACTCCATGATGGCGGTGCCGTCGCCCACGGGGGAGACGAAGCCGTCATGCTTCTCGCTGGTAATGCCGGTCAGCGGCTGGAACCAGTGGGTGTAGTGGGTGGCACCCAGCTCCATAGCCCAGCGTTTCATGACGCTGGCCACGACGTTTGCCACCTCGATGTCCAGAGGTGCGCCCTTGTGCAGGGTCTTCTCGAGGCTCTTGTAGGTAGCGCTGGGGAGGCGCTCCTTCATGACGTGCTCGTTGAACACCTTGCTGCCGTAGATCTCCATAACATTTGCTGCCATAAATCCTACTCCTTACTTGAATTGAAATACTTCAGCTGGTCGCGGATTTTTACGCGGAAAGAGGCGGGCTCTCCCGCGAAATATCGGGTTAAACGAAACGACGCTGCGAGTCAGGAGGTGACTCACAGCGTCGTTGCTGTCTATGCGATGATTATAGCCGAACGGGGCGAAAAACGCAATAGACAGATTTGACGATTCTGCACAAACTGACTCCCGATTTTTTGGAGTATTGCGCGGATGGTATGACTATTGCGGGCAAAGGCTCCCCCTTTGGGGGAGCTGTCACCGGAGGTGACTGAGAGGGCAAGGACGCTGACAGAGAAATACGGACGTATCGATAACATCACTCTGACAAAGGGTCTGCTCATCGCTGTGCGGAGACTCTATCGTACCGGGCTTGCCCTCTCCGTCATTGCTTCGCAATGCCACCTCTCCCAAAGGGAGAGGCTTCAGATGACCTGAAACAGGAAAAACTTCAGATAGTTCGTCTCCGGCACGCCCCAGAGGATGGGGTGGTCGGGGGCCTGCTGGCGCACTTCGATCTGGCGCAGCTGGCGGTGAGCGTCCTTTGCGGCGGAGCGCAGCATCTTGATGAACAGCTCCTCGGTGGCAAAATGAGAGCAGCTTGCCGTGGCGAGGTAGCCGCCCCGGGGCAGGAGCTTCATGGCCCGGTAGTTGATCTCCTTGTAGCCCCGCATGGCGTTTTCCACCGTGCGGCGGGCTTTGGTGAAGGCCGGCGGGTCGAGGATGATGAAATCGTAGGGGTGGCCTTCTTTTTCGAGGCGGGGCAGCAGCTCGAAGGTGTCCTCGCAGAGGAAATCCATGTTGGTCAGGCCGTTGCGCTCCGCGTTCCGCTGGGCCATGGCGATGGCGTCGGCGCTGATGTCCGCTGCCGTGACCCGGGCTGCGCCGCCGCTGGCTGCGTTGAGGGCAAAGCTGCCGGTGTGGGTGAAGCAGTCCAGCACGGTGTGGCCGGCGGCGAGGCGGGCGACCGCCCGGCGGTTGTACTTCTGGTCGAGGAAGAAGCCGGTCTTCTGGCCGTTCTCGAAATCGACGTGATAGTAGACGCCGTTCTCGCAGATCTCGGTCTGGGTGGAGGCGGGGTGGCTTTCACCCGGCAGCTCGAACCAGCCCTTGCTCTGCTCGAGGCCCTCTTTGGCACGCAGGGCCTCGTCGTTCCGCTCGTAGATGCCGTCGATGGTCTGGCCGTCGGCCCGCAGCACTTCGGCGAGGAGGGGGAAGAGGACGGGCTTCAGCTTTTCCATGCCGACGCTGAGGGTCTGGGTGACGAGGATGTTGTTGAAGCGGTCCACGGTCAGGCCGGGAAACTGGTCGGCCTCGCCGAAGATGACCCGGCAGGCCGAGAGGTCGGCAGGCTCGAGGACGGTCTTGCGGTAGGCCCAGGCGTACTCGACGCGGCGGCGCCAGAAGCTGGCGTCGAAGGTGTCGTTGGCGTTGCGGGAGATGAGGCGGACGCGGATCTTGCTCTTGAGAGAGACGAAGCCGGTGCCGAGGTAAGCGCCCTTCGGGCTCACCACGTCGGCGAGGGTTCCGTTCTCAGGCTCTGTCTCCGGGAACTCGAGGATGTCGTTCTCGTACACCCACGGATGCCCGCCCACGAGGCTGGCCTCGGCTTTTTTGTTTACTTTATAAATAGGATAGCTGCGTTCTGATTTCATGGTTGCTCCTTAATAATTGAGGATGAACCTCTCCGTCACGGCTGACGCACGAGGGAAGGTTTCGCCTTTGTACAACCTCTCAGTCTGCTTCGCAGACAGCTCCCCTAGTAGGGGAGCCTCTGGCGAAGAGGCGAGGCTTTACGGAATGCCAAGGCCTCCCCTCGATAGGGGAGGTGGCACGGCGTTAGCCGTGACGGAGAGGTTATCTTTTGGCTAACTCACCATTTATAATACCATAAAAATATGTTAGAATAAATACAAAAACCACCGAAAGGAAGGAAAACATCATGGAGATCGAGCGCAAGTGGATGGTGAACGGCTGGCCGGAGGGGCTGCCGCTGAAAGAGGAGTTTGCCATGCGGCAGGGCTACATCAGTGTGCGGCCCACCGTCCGCATCCGGGAAGAGGCCCTGACGGGAGGCAAGACCCACTACGTCCTCTGCTTCAAGTCGGGCAGCGGGCTGGCGAGGGAAGAGATCGAGCGGGACATCGACCCTGCGCTTTTCAATGACCTCGAGACCAAGATCATCGGCAGGCCCCTTATCCCGAAGCTCCGCCGCAGCTACCTGCTGCCGGACGGTGCGGTGCTGGAAGTGAATCATGTGGACGAGGGCCAGCCGACGGAGTTCTGGTACGCCGAGGTGGAGTACCCCACGGTAGAGGCAGCCCGCAGCTGGCAGCCCGCCGCCGTGGGCCTCGCGGACTACCTCAGCGACGAAGTCACCGACCAGCCCGGCCAGAGCATGGGGGCCTATTGGGAGCAGACCCGGGGTTGAACCGACGAACGTAGTGGAAAAACCTTGAAGATTATGATATGATGGTCGTATCACTCATACTGCGGCCCCGGACGGGCCGGGAAAGAAGGAAACAACTACGAAACGACCCAAATTCACGCTGTCTGTGCAGTACAATTCGCCGGTCATCCTGACATTTTTCCTCCTCTCACTGGGGGTGCTGTTCCTGGGCCAGTACACCGGCGGCTGGACGACCACCCATCTGTTCAGCGTCTACCGTTCCTCGCTGAAAGACCCGCTGTTTTACATCCGGCTCTTCGGCCATGTGCTGGGCCACGGCAGCTGGGACCATTTCCTGAACAATATGCTGCTTCTCCTCGTCGTCGGCCCGCCGATGGAGGAAAAGTACGGCAGCCTGCCCCTGCTCAAAGGCATCCTGCTCACGGCCCTCATCTCGGGCATTCTGCAGTGTGCGTTGTTCCCCCGCACGGCGCTGCTGGGCGCGTCGGGCATCGTCTTCATGCTCATCATGCTGGCATCCCTGTCCGGCTTCTCGGGCGGCATCCCCGTCACCATGCTGCTGGTGGCGGCGCTCTATCTGGGCCAGCAGGTCTATGACATCATCTTTGTGCGGGACAATGTGGCCAACTTCATGCACATCGTCGGCGGCGTCTGCGGCACAGTGTTCGGCTACGTCAATGCGGGGCCGCGCAGGAAACGGAAACACTAGCCCTCTCAGTCATCGCGCAGCGATGACTGAGAGGGCGGCTAAGAACAAGCAAATTTTATCATTCGCGCGGTTTTGCCGCTTGCTTTTTGATGGGCAGCGCTCTATTATATCATTTGTACAAATATTTCCCTTTGAATTTTCACAAAATCACCAAATATAGTTTATCGGACGGAGGTTGTTTATGAGACGACTGTGCAGCCCATCCCCGGGGATGAAACTGCAAAAAAATCACGACAAAGGAGGACGGACGCTTTGAACGAACACGAAAAACCACAGATAGACTTCATGCACAAGCTTGCGCGCCAGATCGTGGAACGCCGCAACCTTGTGTTCCTGTTTGTCATTCTGGCTGCCATCTTCACGGTGTTCTCGGTGCGGTGGGTCAAGGTCGAGACCGACATGACCACCTATCTGCCCAAGACCTCGGAGACCCGCATGGGCCTCGACATCATGGATGAGCAGTTCACGACCTACGGCTCTGCCGATGTCATGGTGGCCAACATCACGCCCGCTGAGGCCGATGAGCTTTCCGACCGGCTCGCCGAGCTCAAGGGCGTCCAGATGCTGGACTACGACGACACGACCGACCATTATAATAAGGACGCGGTGTCGGCCCTTTACTCCATCACCTTCGACTACCCCGAGGACGATGACCAGTGCCTCGAGGCCCTTGATCGGGTGAAGGAATACCTCGCCGACTACGACATCTACGTCTCCACCTCGCTGGGCAACACCCAGCAGGAGACCATTGATGCCGAGGTGCGGGTCATCATGGTGTACGTTGCCGTCATCATCGTCATCGTCCTGCTCCTGACGTCCCAGACCTACGCCGAGGTGCCCGTCCTCATCCTCACCTTCGTGGTGGGCATGATCCTGAACATGGGTACAAACTTCATGCTGGGCACCATCTCCTTCGTGTCCAACTCGGTCACGAACATCCTGCAGCTGGCGCTGTCGCTGGACTACGCCATCATCTTCTGCAACCACTTCAAGGAAGAACACCAGACCATGCCTCTGAAGGAGGCCGTCATCGAGTCCCTGAGCAAGAGCATCCCCGAGATCAGCTCCAGCTCCCTGACCACCGTCGGCGGCCTTGTGGCCATGCTGTTCATGCAGTTCCGCATCGGCTCCGATATGGCCGTCTGCCTCATCAAGTCCATCCTCTTTGCGATGCTCTCGGTGTTCGTGGTCATGCCCGGCCTGCTGATGCTCTTCGGACCCTACATGGATAAGACCAAGCACAGGAACTTCGTGCCGGAGATCCCCTTCGTGGGCCGCTTTGCATGGCGCACCCGCAAGGTCATCCCTGTCATCTTCCTGGTGGTCATCCTCATCGGTTACCACTTCTCGAACCTTTGTCCCTACGCCTACGGCTACGATGTCATCAAGGTGCCGAAGATGAACGAATCCCTCATCGCGGACCAGATGATCGAAGAGAACTTCACCAAGTCGAACCTCGTGGCCCTCGTCTACCCCAAGAACGACGATTACAGCATCGAGAAAAAGATGCTGGAGGAGCTGGAACGCTATGATGAAATAGACTCCACCAAGGGTCTGTCCAACATCGAGGCCCAGGACGGCTATATGCTGGAAGACAAGCTCACCGCCCGCCAGTTCTCCGAGATGGCCGACCTTGACTACGAGGCCGCCCAGCTCGTCTACACCGCCTACGCCATCGAGAACGAGGAGTACGGCCAGATCATCGGCAACTTCGCCTCCTATAAGGTGCCGCTGGTGGATATGTTCCTCTACGTCTGCGACGAGGCTGACACCGGCATCGTCTCCCTCTCGCAGGAAGACCTGGACGACCTCCACGAGGCCCGGGAGAAGATGGAGAGCGCACTGGCCCAGCTGCAGGGCGACGACTACAACCGCGTCCTCATCTACCTGAGCCCCTCTCTGGAACCCGGCCAGACTACTTATGAGTTCACCGACACCATCCGCTCCATCGCCCGGAAGTATTACCCGGACGGCGAGCTCTACATGGCCGGTGACGCCACCAACGAGTACGATTTCCAGAAGTCCTTCGCCATCGATAATGTCGTCGTCAACGTCGTGTCCATCTTCATCGTCCTGCTGGTGCTGCTGTTCACCTTCCAGTCCGTCGGTATGCCCATCCTGCTCATCGTGGTCATCCAGGGCGCTATCTGGATCAACTTCTCGTTCCCGTATTTCATGGGGACCAACCTCTACTTCATGGGCTACCTCATCGTCAGCTCCATCCAGATGGGCGCGAACATCGACTACGCGATCGTCATCGCCACCCGTTTCAACGAGCTGAAGGATAAGATGGAGCACAAGCAGGCCATGATCGAGACCATCAACTTCGCGTTCCCGACCATCCTGACTTCCGGCACCATCATGACCGTGTCCGGCATCCTCATCGGCCAGATGACTTCCGACGCCTGCATCGTGGGCATCGGCCAGTGTCTGGGCCGAGGCACCATCATCTCCATCATCCTCGTCCTCTTCGTTCTGCCCCAGATCCTGCTCATCGGCACCCGCATCGTGGACCGTACCTCTTTTGCCGTGCCGAAGCTGGTGGCCCGCAGCAGCGGCAATGGCCGTATGCGGGTCAACGGCATCGTGCAGGGCGAGATCCACGGCTCTGTGGCCGGTACGATGAACGCCATCGTGGACGGCGACGTCCAGCTGACCGTCATCTCGGGCAACGTCTCTCAGGAACTGGACGACAACGAAAAACAGGAGGTGCAGAATGAAGACCAGTAACCATCTGCTGCGCCGCCTGACGGCTGCGCTTCTGGCCGCTGTGCTGGCGCTGAGCATCGCACTGCCGGTGTTCGCGTCCGACGACGGCGATACCATTTACATCAACAGCGTCTCGGACCTGCTCTCGCTGGCCAGGAACTGTGCCTACGACCAGTGGTCGGTGGGCAAGACGGTTATTCTACAGAAAGACCTCTCCCTCGAGGGGATGCTGTGGGAGCCCATCCCGTCCTTCAGCGGACAGTTCAAGGGCAGCGGCCACACCATCTCGGACCTGACCATTACGGGCCAGTATTCCCCGGCGGGCCTCTTCGGCATCGTGGAGGAACAGGGCTCCATCGAGTCCCTGAGCGTCCGCGGTGTCGTGTCTGTCTCTGACTCTGCCGACACCACCACCGGCGGCATCGTAGGCATCAACCACGGTACCCTCATCAACTGCCAGTTCACCGGCGTTGTCACCGGCGACAGCGAGGTGGGCGGCATCGTGGGCCGCAACGAGTCCGAAGGCACCATCGACCACAGCACGGCCCGCGCCATCGTCACCGGCAAATCTTCCACCGGCGGCATCGCAGGCTATAACCTCGGTGCCATCACCGGCTGCACCAATGTGGGCAGCATCAACACCGAATATCCGGAAGCCTCTCTCGACACCGACGGCTTCACGGCCAAGATGGTGGACTACATCAACAACAAGATGGCCGCCGCTGCTGACGACGCCACCAATTCCGTCACCAACGTCGCCACCGACACCGGCGGCATCGCAGGCCGCTCCTCCGGCATGATCCTGACCAGCGTCAACACCGGCACCATCGGCTACGAGCATGTTGGCTACAATGTGGGCGGCATCGTGGGCCGCACCGACGGCCTCGTATCCGGCTGTGTCAACCAGGGCTGTGTTCTGGGCCGCAAGGACGTGGGCGGCATCGCCGGTCAGGCGGAACCCTATCGCGAACTCGACCTCTCCAAGGACACCATCAAGCGTCTCCGTTCGGAGCTGGAGGTCCTGCGCGGCCTTGTCGATGACACCACCGGCGTCGTCGAGAACTCCACCACCAGCATCTCCAACTCCTTCAGCGCCATGTCCAGTCAGATGGACACCGCCATTGTAGCGGCCCGTCAGCTGGACGATCAGGCCAGCGACTACGGCGACGAGGTGGCCGACGAGATCGACCGCGCCTCCACTCTGCTGGCCGACACCCTCACCAAACTCGAACCCGTCATGGACACCGGCGAAGATGCCATGACCAAACTGACCGACGCTACCGGAAACCTCAAGTGGGCCATGCGCGAGATGGCCGCTGAGATGCTGATGGCATCCAGCGCCCTCGGCAAGACCAGCTCCGGTCTGGACAAGGTGAGCGACGCGGCCGAGGATGGCCGTGACGGGATGTCGGCTATCTCTGAGGGTATCAAACAGCTGTTGGAGTCTGTCGATACCGGCGATGACAGCGCTGCCTCGCAGGCCATCTCCACCATCCTGACCGGCTACGACTCTCTCTCTGCCGAGAAGAAGTCGGATAAGAACCTCAAGACCGGCATTGAGCTGCTGAAGGTGGCCAACTCTGTGGCCAGCGTCTTCACGCTGGGCAGCGGCATGGCCCCGGCAATGAAGGCCGTCACCGCAGGCATGGGCCTGCTGCGCACGGCGTCCCTCCTGTCCAACGACAGTGACATTGCCCGTGCTACTTCCCAAATCGCAAGTGCCATCGGCACCATCTCTACCATTGCCACCCAGATGGGCGGCATCGTGGGCAGCGCTGCCAAGTCCGTCTCGGCCTCCGACCACCCCGAGCTGGCTGCGGCTCTGACCAAAGCCTCTGACGCGCTGGACGGCATGGGCGGCATCACCGACGGCATCATGGACAACATCAAGGACTGGGTCGGCAATAACGGCGGCGGCAGCATCAAGGATGGTCTCGATCAGCTGAGCGATGCTTCCGACAAGCTGAGCGACGCCATGGATGACCTGAGCGACTCCCTCGACCTGCTCAAGACCGACGCCGCCCTCACCAGTGCAACGCTGGCACACACCTCCGTGGCTCTGGGCCAGATGCAGGACGGCCTCGGCGGCCTGACCGATATGATGGGCCAGACCCGCGACATCCTCCACTGGCTCAACCAGCAGGACCCCATCAAGGTGCCTCGTCCCTCGGCAGAGCTGACCAACACCAAGGACTCCCTCTTTGATGCTGTCAGCGCCATCAACGACAAGATGGACGACATCAACAGCACCATGCGCACCGCCAGCAACCAGCTGACCGACAAGATGCGCGCCGTGACCGCACAGGTCAGCGTCGTGTCCAACCTGATGCTGGACGCCGTGGAAGAGATCAGCGACCCGGGCAGCAAGACCATCTACGAGGATGAGTCGGAAGACCTCATCGCTTCCCAGTCCGACGGCAAAATTGAGAACAGCATCAACCGCGGCACCATCGACGCCGACATGAACGTGGGCGGCATCGCCGGTACCATGGGCGTCGAGAACCTGCTGGACCCCGAGGAGGACAACAAGGACGAAGGTACCTCGCTGCTGCGCACCTCCTATACCGTCAGCGCCGTCCTCATCGGCAACATCAACGAGGGCAGCATCACCGCCAAGAAAGACATGGTCGGCGGCATCGTCGGTCAGGAGGAGCTGGGCCTTGTGACGGCCTGCGAGTCCTACGGCGACGTCACCGGCGTCAATCAGGTGGGCGGCATTGCCGGTGCGGCCAGCGCCAGGCTCCGCAGCAACTGGGCAAAATGCGCCCTCAGCGGTGAAAAGTACATCGGCGGCATCGTCGGTCAGGGTACCGACAGCGACCTCACCGACGGCAGCCTCATCGCCATCAACAACCGCGCCATCGTCTCTGTGCTGGAAGGCCAGCAGTACGTGGGTGCTGTCTCCGGCGGACAGGACGGCGACTTCTATGGCAACCTCTTCGTCTCCGACGATCTGCAGGGCATCGACCGCCTGAGCCGCGTCGGTCAGGCAGAGCCGGTCACTTATGAGACCCTGCTGGCTCAGGAGAATGTGCCGGACTCCTTCCGCAAGCTGACCCTGACCTTCAAGGCCGACGGCCACATCATCAAGAAGATCAGCTTTGACTACGGTGCGTCTTTCACTCTGGCCGACTACCCCGAGATCCCCCAGAAGAATGGATACTACGCCGAGTGGAGTACACCCGTCCTCGACCAGCTCCACACCGACACCGTGGTCAATGTGGAGTACACGCCCTACATCCCGTCTCTGAGCAGCAGCGTCACCCGTGAGAACGGACGCCCCGTCTTCTTCGTGGACGGCTTCTTCGGCGGTTCCAACGCCGTGCAGGTCACCCAGCAGGACATCACAGCCGATGTCCACGGTGTGACAGAGCAGTGGCTGCTGGAGTTCACCGATGACGGCAATGAGACCCACCAGATCCGTTATCTGACCCCCGGCAAGGCCAAGGGCAAGGTCTACGTCAAGCAGGCCGACGGCAGCTGGCATAAGGTGGAGACGGGCAGCTTCGGCAGCTACACCACCTTCACCACCACCGGCACCGAGGTCGAAGTGGCTTTCGTCCCCGCAAAGCTCCCCGTCTGGGCCTTCTGCGCCGGCGGCGCAGCCCTGCTGGTGCTGCTCCTGCTGCTGGCAAAGCGCATCAAGTCGAAGCGCGGCCCGAAGGGCGAAAAGCCCCGCAGGGAGAAGAAGGGTAAACAGCCCGAGACGGCAAACGCCCCCGCCGAGGAGCTGGATACCCCCATCTCTGAGACGGATATGCAGTAACCCTCTCAGTCACGCCGCAGGCGTGACAGCTCCCCCAGAGGGGGAGCCTCTGGCGTGTCGGCCAGGCCCACGCTGGACGAGCAAAGTTTCTTTATATCAAAAACAGGAGTGCCCTGCTACAGAGGGCAGCAGCTTCGGAACAATGTTCCTTGTCAAGCTGCTGCTAATCTCTGTAGCAGGGCACTCTTTTTTGCGTTATATTGAGCTTTCAGCGTCCAGTAGAAAGTGGCCCGGCCTGCCAAAGCCTCTCCTACAAGGAGAGGTGGCACGCCTCAGGCGTGACGGAGAGGTTGTACAAAGACGAGCCTGCCCTCTGTAGCAAGGCCCGCCTTTTTACGCCATATTGCGCCTCAGGCGTCTAGTAGGAAGTTGACCGGCCTGCCAAGGGCTCCCCCTCTGGGGGAGCTGGCGAGCGAAGCGAGACTGAGAGGGTTATTCCTCCGTCTCCTTCACATCGTTCAGGAACGCCGCTATCTTATCGATCTGGTTCTCCGCCACGGCGCGGCCCGTCTCGTAGACCCGGCGCAGCTGGGCGGGGTCACGCTCCATAGCGCCGATCTCCAGCGGGATGGGCGGGCGGATGACATAGTCCTTGCCGGAGGCCTCCTGCATGGCGATGTAGGAGAGGGTCTCGTTGTATCGCTCGTGACGGTCGGCCACCGCTGCCACGAAGGCCGGATAGCGCAGATACCGCGCACGGATGGCGGGCAGCATGGGGTTCTTCTTTTTCACGAAGCCCTTGGGCTGGGTCAGGATGATGAGGTTCCGCTTGTAACCCAGGCTCTCGAAGAAGCGGACGGGGATGGAGTCGGCCACGCCGCCGTCCAGCAGGGAATAGTGGCCGATCCTGACGGCCTTCGCCGCCAGCGGCATGGACGCCGAAGCCTCCATCCAGCGCACGTCCTCGGCGTCGCCGCTGCGGCACTTGTGGTAGATGGGGTCGCCGGTGCGCAGGTCGGTGCAGACGACAAAGAAGTCCATGGGCGAAGCGCGGAAAGCCTCTTCATCGAAGGGGTCCAGCTTTTCCGGCACCTCGTGGTAGCAGAAATCCTCGCTGTAGAGGTTGCCGGTGCGCAGCAGATTGCGGAAGCTGGCGTAGCGCTTGTCGTTGCAATATTCGGTATTGTAGCGGATGACGCGGCCGATCTGGTGTGACTTGAAGTTGCAGCCGAACACCGCGCCCGCCGACACGCCGATGGTGCCGTCGGTGGTGAGGCCGTGCTCCATCAGGACATCCAGAACGCCTGCGGTGAACATCCCCCGCATGGCACCGCCCTCTAATACTAACCCTGTCTTCATATACTGACTCCTTTTCCCGGTGCGGCCCTCGTCGGCCGCAGCAAGCCGTTTCCGGTTGCTACCAGTATACTCGATTTTGCGCAGAAAACAAGAGACAACTGCACAAATCGCCCGCCCTGAGACACAGACTGTACCGCAAAAGTCATACTTATAATCGAAAGGGCTGAAAAAACCGGAGAGAACGAGTCAAATTTGGGCAGAAAAAGCCTTGCCAACCGGGAGAGTATCCGGTATACTGATATGAAATATCGACCGTTTTGTGACAGGGAAATTGGGAGGAAGAGACGAACTATGAAAATGCTGGAAGACCGCATCCGCAAAGACGGCATCGTCCGTGAGGGCAACGTGCTCAAGGTGGACAGCTTCATCAACCATCAGATGGACATCCCGCTGTTCCGCGAGATGGCAAAGGAGTGGAAGCGCCTGTTCGACGGCAAACCCATCAACAAGGTGCTCACCATCGAGGCCAGCGGCATCGGCATCGCGGCTGTGGTGGCCAGTGAGTTCAACGTGCCGGTGGTGTTCGCCAAAAAGTCCATGAGCATCAACCTGGACTACGACAACTACGAGACGAAGATCCAGTCCTTCACCCACAAGAAAATTTATAATGTCATCGTCTCCAAGAAGTTCCTCACCCCCGAGGATCACGTTCTCATCATCGACGACTTCCTGGCCAACGGCTGCGCCCTGCTGGGTCTGCTGGAGCTGACCGAGAAGGCTGGTGCCACCGTCGAGGGCATCGGCATTGCCGTCGAGAAGGGCTTCCAGCAGGGCGGCGACCTCATCCGCAGCAAGGGCATCCAGCTGGAGAGCCTCGCCATCGTCGAGTCCATGGACAGCGCCACCGGCGAGATCGTGTTCCGCGACCAGCCGCAGCAGAGCTGAAAAATATCGACCTTCCAAGACCGCCGTCCAGCGGTCTTTTCTTTTGCCCATTTTTACGCCCCGTCGAAGCTGTCGCCGTCCTCGGGAAGGTCGGCGGAAGTCTCAGCGTCGGAAGCAGGCGTATCCGGGACAGCGGCGCGGGGGACGCCTTTATAGACCAGCGTCTGCTCGAGGACCTCGGCGCAGACCGGGGCCGAGAGGCTGCCGCCCGCTGTCGTCCAGCTGTGGGGCTCGTCGAGGCAGACGAGACACAAAAACTGGGGGTCGTCGATGGGAGCTACGGCCACAAAGCTGGCGATGCGGGCCTTCTCGTCGGCGCTGTCCAGCTTCTGGCTGGTGCCGCTCTTGCCGCCTACCCGGTAGCCCGCGATCCGGGCGTTCCGTCCGCCGCCGTAGAGGACGACGGCCTCCATCATCTCCCGCATGGTGCGGGAGGTCTCCTCTTTCAGCACCTGCCGCTTGCAGACGGGGGAGAGGTGGTCGATGCCTTCGCCCTCCGGGCCGAGGATGTCCGAGACGACGTAGGGCTGCATCAGCCGCCCGCCGTTGACCACGGCGCAGACCGCCGACGCCATCTCGAGGTAAGAGATCTTGCTGCTCTGCCCGAAGGCGCAGGACGCCAGCTCCACCGGCCCCATCCGGTCGGCGGTGTAGTAGAGACTCTTTTTCGGCTCGGCGGGCAGGTCGATGCCGGTGGGCGCGCGGAGGCCGAAGGCCGCAAAGTAGTCGCAGAACGCCTCTTTGCCCAGCCTTGCGCCGATTTGGATGAAGCTCTGGTTGCAGGAGTTTTCGAGGGCCTGAGTGACGGTCTGCGCCCCGTGGCGCTTGTGGTTGGCGCAGTGGAAGCGGGTGCCGGCCACCGAGATGCTCTCGCCGCAGTAGAAGCTGGAATTTTTGCTCACAGCTCCTGTGTCCAGCGCCGCCGCGCAGGTGATGAGCTTGAAGACGCTGCCCGGCTCGTAGAGGTCGCTGACGGCCTTGTTCCGCCACTGGGTCTGCTGGGCCAGCTGCAATGCCGCCGCCCGCTCGTCGCCGGAAAGCCCCTCCAAGGCCTCCCGGGCGGCCTTGTCGGCCAGCACACGGGGCTGGTTGGGGTCGTAGGCGGGGGTGGTGGACATGGCCAGCACGGCCCCGGTGTTCACGTCCATGACGATGCCCACGGCACGGGCTGCGACGTGGTGTTCCTTTACCGCGTAGCCCAGCGCGTTCTCGAGGTAGTGCTGGATGTTGGCGTCGATGGTGAGCCGCAGGCCGTCCCCCTCGGTGGGGAAGCGCTCGGTCTCATAGCTCTGCTCGAGGGTGTAGCCCCAGGCGTTCACCGCCGTGAGGACGACGCCGTTCTCGCCGGTGAGCAGGTCGTCATATTTCAGTTCGAGGCCCGAGACGCCCGCGTTGTCCACATTGGTGAACCCCATCACCGAGGCCAGAAACTCCCCCTGCGGGTACCAGCGCTTCGAGTCCTGATCGATGCGGATGCCGGTGATGCCGTTTGCCTCGCAGAAGTCCCGCACGGCGTCGGCCATGACCCGGTCTACCCGGTAGCGCAGGAGGCAGTCGTTGGAGTGACGGTCGCTGAATTTCTCGAGAAGCTTCCCTTCGTCCAGCTCCAATATCTCGGCCAGCCCCTTGGCCGCGAGGGCGAGTTTATCCTCCGGCATCTCCCGGGGCGAGGCCCGGAGGGTCCAGCAGCTGCTGTTGGCCGCCAGAAGGACGCCGTCGGCGCTATAAACGCGGCCCCGGTCGGCGGGGACGACGGTGTCCCGCAGCTGCTGGCCCAGGGCGCGGTCGGTGTACCAGCCGCCGCCCAGCACCTGCAAAAATAAAAGCCGCACCGCCAGCCCGCAGCAGACCAGACAGAACACCCCCGCCACCAGCCTTGCCCGGGCGCGGAACGCCCGTTCCGGCAGGGTGCGCAGGGCGTCGGCGGGTTTTGGCGATTCGGACATGAGACAGCACCTCCCTTCCTGCAATTATATGCGCGAGACCCCGTGACTAGCCGTCCGCCCCGGTGCGTACACTAAAGGGAAGGGGGGAGAGGATGAAGAAGAGGATCCTGCGTCCGCTGCCCGGCATGGACCTGCCGTTTCTGATCCTGGTGCTCACGCTGGTGGGCTTCGGGCTGGTGATGCTGGCCAGCGCGTCCAGCGCTGTGGCGCTCTACCGGCGGGGCGACGCCTGGGCCTATCTGCGGCCTCAGCTGCTCTACGCGGCGCTGGGGCTCTGCGGGATGTGGCTGGCCAGCCGGGTAGATTACCATATCTTCCACAAGCTGGCGTGGCCGCTGCTGGGGCTGTCGCTGATATTGCTGGCGGCGGTGCTCTTCATGCCCGAGTACAACGGCTGCAGGCGGTGGCTGGTCATCCCGGGGTTCGGCACCCTGCAGCCCAGCGAGATCGCAAAGTTTGCGGTGGTGCTGGTGTTTTCCCACATCATCGCACTGAACCACGACCGGATGAAGGATTTCAGCGTGGGTGTCCTGCCCTTTGCGCTGGTGCTGGGGGTGGTGGCGGCCCTGATGCTGCTGGAGCCGCACCTGTCCGGCACCGTCCTCATCCTCGGCATCGGCGCGGTGCTGATGTTCGTGGGCGGTACGGGGCTGCGGTGGTTTTTGCTGGCGGGCGCGGGAGGCGTCGGGGCCATTGGTGCGGCGGTGGCCGTCATGCCCGACCTCGTCCCCTACGCCGCCGACCGGCTCCGCTCCTGGCTCGACCCCTTCGCCGACCCGCTGGGCGACGGCCACCAGACCATCCAGAGCCTTTATGCCATCGGCTCCGGCGGGGCCACCGGCCTCGGTCTGGGGGAAAGCCGTCAGAAGCATCTTTTCGTCCCCGAGCCTCAGAATGACTTCATCTTCTCCATCGTCTGCGAGGAACTGGGCTTCGTGGGGGCCTGCGCAGTGGTGGGGCTGTTCGTGCTGCTGCTCTGCCGGGGCATCACCATCGCAGCCCACGCGCCCGACCGGTTCGGAGCGCTGCTGGTGGTGGGATTCGTGGTGCAGGTGGCCCTGCAGGCGGTGCTGAACGTGGCTGTCGTCACCAACACCATCCCCAACACCGGCATCTCGCTGCCCTTTTTCTCCTCCGGCGGTACCAGCCTCATGATGCTGCTGGGGGAGATGGGGGTGGTGCTGGGGGTGTCACGCGGGGAAGCATAACAAACCTCCCAACAAACTGAAATCATCGTCCAGCGTGACATCCGCCCCTGCTTTTGCATATCGTGGGGTATCTTTTGCGGAATGGGGGCAGCGGATATGACACAGCAGAGCGGGCGGATTTGGGTGATGGGCGGACGGCCGCTGAACGGCACGGCGGCGATACCGTCGGCGAAAAACAGCGTACTTCCGCTCCTTGCGGCGGCACTGCTCTGCCGGGGACCGGTGCGGCTGCGGGCCGTGCCGAGGCTGTCGGACGTGGAATGCAGCCTCGGGCTGCTGCGGGGCGCAGGGTGTGCTGCCTACTGGCAGGGGGCAGACATTGTGGTGGCCGGGATGCCCTCAAACAGCACCCTTCCGGGAGAAACCGCGGCACAAATGCGGGCCTCCATCCTCTTCTGTGCACCGCTGCTGGCGCGGCTGGGCCGGGCCGAGACTTCGCTGCCCGGCGGGTGCAATATCGGCGCCCGCCCCATCGACTTACATCTGGAAGGTCTGGCCCGGATGGGGGCAAAGGAGCTGGACGCCGGGGAGGGAAAGCTGGTGCTGGCCGCGCCGGGGGGCCTCCACGGGGCCGACATCACCCTCCGCTTCCCCAGCGTGGGAGCGACGGAGACCTTGCTGCTGGCTGCTGTCTGCGCCCGAGGCACCACCGTCCTGCGGGGCGCGGCCCGGGAACCGGAGATCTCCGACCTTGCCGAATTTCTGAACCGCTGCGGCGGGCGTATCGAGGGTGCGGGGACTTCCACACTGCGCATCGAGGGGCGGCGGGGACTTTCCGGCTGCGATTTTTCGCCCCTGCCGGACCGCATCTTCGCCTCTACGCTGGCCTGTGCCGCCGCTGCTGCCGGAGGGCGGGTGGAACTCACCGGATGCCCGCCCGCGCTCTATGCGCCGGTGCTGGAAATTCTGGAACAAATGGGCTGCACCGTGGAGCGGGGCGCAGACCGGGCCGAGGTGGCCCGTTTCGGGCGGCTGTACGGGGCGGGCCGGGTCTTCACCGGGGTGTACCCGGGTCTCGCCACCGACGCTGCGCCCCTGCTGGCCGCCGCCATGCTCTGCGCCGAGGGAGAGAGCAGCATCGAGGACGTCATCTTCGAGCGGCGGTTCGGCTGCGCGGAGGGCTTCGAGCGGCTGGGCGGGCGGGTAAAACGGTCGGGACGGGTGCTCTCCGTCGGCCCGCTGCCGGAAAGCGGCCTCCACGGAGCCGCCCTCACTGCGCCCGATCTGCGGGGCGGCGCGGCACTGGTGGTGGCGGCTTTGTCGGCACAGGGAAAGAGCTTTGTGGAAGAGACTCGTCATATCGACCGGGGCTATGCCGGTCTGTGGGAAGTCCTGGCCTCTTTAGGGGGACGAATTGGCAGAGAAATGCCGCCCCTTGACGCCGCTGTGAAAAAAATACCATCGAAAAAACAAATTTGTCTTGCATTCGGGGCCAAAAGATGATACGATACTGTTATATAGTAGCAGTAATGTTGAGTTCTATCCTGCGCCAAGGCGCGGTCTACGATAAAATCCGATGGAGGACAATGATATGGCACTCATGCTCGACGAAGAAATGGACGAAAACGTAACGACGATAAAGGTCATCGGCGTGGGCGGCGGCGGCGGCAACGCCGTCAACCGCATGGTCAGCGACGGCCTGCAGGGCGTTGAATTTATCGCAATGAACACCGACCAGCAGGCACTGGCGAAGAACCATGCCGCCACCAAGGTGCAGCTGGGCTCCAAGCTCACCAAGGGCCGCGGCGCAGGTGCCGACCCCGAGATCGGCCAGCGCGCTGCCGAGGAGAGCAAGGACGAGATCGCAAACGCTCTGAAGGGCTCCCAGATGGTCTTTATCACCGCCGGTATGGGCGGCGGCACCGGCACCGGTGCTGCTCCTGTGGTGGCCGAGGTGGCACACGACCTGGGCATCCTGACCGTGGGCATCGTCACCAAGCCCTTCTCTTTTGAGGGCAAGCGGAAGATGGGTCTGGCTGAGCAGGGCATCGCAAATCTGCTGATGCACGTGGACAGCCTTATCGTCATCCCCAACGAGCGCCTGAAGATGATCAGTCAGGAGAAGATCACCCTGATGAACGCCTTCCAGGCCGCTGATAACGTGCTGCGTCAGGGCGTCGAGTCCATCTCCGCCCTGATCAATGTGCCGGCCTTCATCAACCTGGACTTCGCCGACGTGCGCTCCATCATGAAGGACGCCGGCTACGCTCACATGGGCGTCGGCAGCGCCAAGGGTGCCGGCAAGGCTGAGAACGCCGCCAAGGCCGCGATCTCCTCTCCGCTGCTGGAGACCAGCATCGCCGGCGCACACGGCGTCATCATCAACATCACTTCCAGCCCCGACATCGGTCTGGAGGATGTCGAGACTGCCGCCGGCCTCATCACCCAGAGCGCTCATCCCGATGCGAACATCATCTGGGGTACTGCCTTCGACGAGAACCTCTCCGATGAGATGCGCGTTACCGTCGTGGCTACCGGCTTTGACAACAAGGCCGCTGACGGCCTGCGCAGCACGCTGGGTACTGCTGCCGCCGGTACTGCTCCCGGCGTGACGGCTTCTGCTCCGTCCGCTGTCTTCAGTGCCGAGGTCAACACTCCCTCCGCCGCTTCCGGCAGTGCTTCTGCCGCCAAGCCCGTGGAGGAGGAGAACAGCGACACCAGCTACTACGACGACCTGCTGGCGATCCTGAACAAGCGTAGATAAGCGCAAGAATAGAGAACCCCTTGCGCAGAAAAAGCGGAAGGAGGCCGTACCGTGGAGCAGCAACAGACAAAGCTGCCGCTGGAGTGGCTGAGCAGCCGCCGGACGCCGGAGCTGCATCGGCTGGAACAGCTCTGCCGGGAGACAGCCCGGGAGCATCGCTGCGCCCAGCGCAGACTGCAGGAGGTGGAAGAGGCGATGGCATCCGAACAGGAGAAGTCATGCCCTGAGGCTCTGCCCGCTGCGTTCGGGCCGACTCAGCTCGAGCAGCTGAGCCGGAAGCTCAACGCGGCCAACGCCGAGCTTCGCCGCTATGAGACACGGATGTTCGCCTACGAGCGCACCATGCTGGCCCTGCGGAAGGAGAACGCCGAGCTGACCGCCCGGTGTGAGGAGCTGCGGAGCGAGCTGGACAAAATATCCACCGCCCCGCTGCGGCTGGATGTTCCGTCCGCACAGCCCGCGGTCCCGTTCCCGGAGACGGCTGCACAGACACCGCCTGCTGCGGACCGTCAACCGAAAACAAAGCTGGAACACCTCGGTGACGAGGTCCTGGCCGAGCTTTCGAAGCTGATGCCGCAGGAAAAGTAAGAGTTGAAAAGACCACCTGTCGAGAGACAGGTGGTCTTTTTTGTATCATTCGCCCCGCTGTTCCAGCAGATAGGTCGCCTCGAGGTCGGCGATGTGGAGCTTGACGGCGAGAGGGTACTTCTCGAAGGCCCCCGACAGGGCAAAGCTGCCGCCCCGGACGGCGTCGTCGAAGCCGCCCATGTGCCAGCGGATGGCCACGGCTTCTTCCACCTTCAGCTTCATGAACCGCTCGATGAGGAAGACGCTTTTCTCGCCATGGCCGTAGGGGAACATGTCCTCCACGCTGTAGCTGGGGACTTTCTCCCACTGGCCCGTCGCCTCGTTCTTCACGTTGCGGGTGCCTTTTTTGTAGAAGTTGGCCTTGCACAGGTCGTGGAGCAGCGCGCAGATGGCGAAGGTCTCCTCGCTGTCCTCGTCCGGCGTGAAGAAGGTGCCGTGGAGCACGCGGTAGACGTTCAGGCTGTGCGCACACAGCCCGCCCTCGCAGGCCCCGTGGAAGCGGGTGGACGCCGGCGCGGAGAAGAAGTCCGTCTTGCTGTCCATCCAGTCCAGCAGCTTCTCGCTGCCGGGCCGGGTGACGTGGGTGCGGAATATCTCCAGAAATTCCTCGCGGTCCGTCATCTTACAGCTCCATATCCTCGAGGATGCCCTTCAGGATGGCCAGCTCGTCGTGGCTCAGGGAGATGCCCTTGCCCATGCGGGTGCCGTCCGGGG
>OGGC01000045.1_pt1 | contig 95759 bp, 145 predicted proteins | sample 1571181 | NCBI WGS metagenome assembly OGGC01 (sample SAMEA2581930, study PRJEB24529) | metagenome | biome: Human gut stool | place: China | collected 2011 | reverse complement strand
CAGCACCACTATCACCAGCCGTGGCAGCACCTCTATAACCAGCCGTAGCAGCACCATAATTACCAGCCGTAGCAGCACCACTATTACCGGCCGTAGCAGCACCATAATAACCAGCCGTAGCAGCACCTCTATAACCAGCCGTAGCAGCACCTCTATCACCAGCCGTGGCAGCACCACTATCACCAGCCGTGGCAGCACCTCTATAACCAGCCGTAGCAGCACCTCTATAACCAGCCGTAGCAGGTTTTCCCGGTTCCGCATTACACTCGTTAGTACACCGTTCCTTGACATAAGATACAGCTGCTTTCACAAGCCCCCTTATATCAAGCTCAGCACCTATTCTAATTTTTGAAGAACAAACCTTGTCACTTTTTGAATCGTTTATTTTACCACTCTGCTCAACCTCACAAAATCTTGACCCGGCCGGCGCATAGTAACCAAAAACATCCAGAGGATAAGGACATGCATGAAAACCTTTCTCGCATACCTTTATGTCGCCTGTTTCTTCATATTCCTTACCTACCTCATACTTAAACCCTCTACAAGATAAATCCTTATCAAATGCTTTATAAGCCTTTATTTTCTGTTCCATAATATAATGTAATACTATATAATACTGCCTATTTGGTCCTTAATGCCTAATATTTCATTGAAATACGCCTTAATTTCGTTTTCACTACTTTCTTTAGATAATGTTATATTTGTTGACATATTATTAACTTTTTGTGGTAACTCCGCAATTACCCGTTACATATTTGAAACACCAACAAAGTCATTTACTTTACTTATTGGGTATTTTTTTGCATCACGTTCGTTGAATGAAAGATAAGCTAGAGCCATTTGTAACTTATCCTCCATCCTGTCTATATCATCTTTATAATCGCTTCTGTCAAGTTCCCAATACAAAAGCCTTGACGGATCGTTAACTGGGCGTAAATCAAATGGATCATCATCCGACTTGCCGTCATATACGATATAATACATTTTATCTACATCGGGATGGGAAAGGAAATGCGACATTAGCTGCCAATAGTATTCCTCTATCGCCTGTTCCTTTGTTGCTTCTCTCAAATATTCAATCTTACTTTCAGAAGTAAAGCATTTCACTTCTGCTATATAAGATAATTTACCATTGACATCAAATCCATATCCATCGGGAGAATCTCCATATCCATCATAGATATTATCGACAAAAACAATTTCGTCAAAATCATCCGCACAGGACATTAGTCTAGAGAACGTGTTATGGTTAAAACACTCGATAGCGTCTTTTTCATGATCCTTTCCCCACTCCATATCAGAAGTGGATATATGTCGGCATGGTTTGTTTAACCTTCTCTCCCTTGCAACCTGATAAAGATAAGAGATAGCTGTATCTCCGAAAGGAACATCAACTGTCTTTCTCTTTACACCCTGTTTTTTTGCAACCTCTAGTTCGGAAGGTGTCATTTCCCTTCTCCCGGAAACCATAAGTTTTCCAATGGCGGAAGAGGTGATTTTACCACACCTCTTCATAAGCCATAGTTTTTCTTTTTCTTCTGCTTCCATTATTTCTTAGTCGCTTCGTTAAACAATTTCATAGCTTCAGCGTCCACATCATAGCTTGCCGTGATGTATCCAATGTCGCATTTTCCACTTTTCAACGCTTCCAATGCAGCCTTGAATTTATCAGAGTTCACTGTCATCTTCCCTTTCTGTGGCGGTGGCGGAACATCACGCCCTATACGCAATCCGTAAACCTTTCCTCCATCGCTTGGGTCACGTGTCAGTTCCTTGCATAATATGACACGAAAATCACGGATGGTTTCAGGATAATCAGTTTGAGCCAGCTTAGTAAGACGTTTGCGGTTCGTACTGTTCAACAGCATAGGTTTAGGAACAAGGTTTGTTTCTTTAAAGTAAGCAATCCATGATGGTTTCTTACTACCTTGTACCTTTGCATTCTCATCCCATACGATATGGGATATTGTAGCGATGATAGACTGACCGTTAGGGAGTATTTCTACTCCCACATAATCAGATTGGCTTCCAGTTCTCCAATGATGGAAAACCTGGTTTTGTTGTTCGTTTGACATATCTATTAAATTTCACTAGGTAAAACTACAGTTGAATTTCCCGTTTTGTCTACAATGACGCTCTTTCCGCCTATGACAGCTTCCGTCTTGTGTCCACTTGGGTATTCCGATAAGCAAGAATCATTTTCCGCTTCATACGGATATACATCCATGATGGCAGTTTCGGCTATGGATGAAATCACATAGTCTGCCATTGTGCCTTTCATTACTTCGTCAAGTTTCTTTACAGCATCTCTCAAATCGGCTGCCTGAACAAGCATATAGCATGATGTTTTTTTCTCCGCTCCGCTCTTTTCGTCCAGAGTAATGAAGAACAGCTTACACTTAAACCAGCGGTCGGCTGCATCTTCCTCAGAGGGGAACAGTTCGCTGTAGTTGGATCGTTTAATGTCCGAAACAGTGAACTCGCCACTGATAAACGGTGTCATTTCCGATATAATACGTGCTTCCGCCTCAGTAAAGCTAAGCGCATCAACCAGGTATTGCTCACTTACTTTCTTAATCATCCCATTTTCTGCTACTTTTTCGTAGCGAATTTTACACTCAAAAAATGTTTTCATGTCTATTATTATTAACAAATTAACTTAATCAAAATTGAAATTATCCTCACCACTTGGTTCTTCGTCTGGCATATCATTACCGAAATCCATCGGAATGAACCAGTCTGAAATATAGTCTTGCATGATTTAATCCTCCTTTTGGCTACTTAGCCATTCTTTATAATCTTTCTCGTAATATTGGGGTATTATACCTTTCCTCATAAAGTCTATGTATTCTTGTACAGTACAATCATCCCAATCAACTCCGTTATCTGGTATATCTTCCGTTTCTGATGTACAAAGAGTGTATTCAAATGGATTATACCCACTGTTAAGCCCATATTCTTCAACTATCTTGATTACATTTTCATCAGTGGTTATTTGTTTGATTTCACTTTCAGCCACACACCCGGATATTTCAGAGTGCTTGCCAAGTACTTCACCGAAGTAAACACTGATTTTGTTATTCACTAAGTATTCGACATCTTCTGTGTCTGCAATAAATACTCCTTCAAGATTGCCCATTCTTCCGCAATCGAAGTCCATTTTAAATAATGCTTTCATAAATTTACTCCTGTTCTTGTTTGAAATATTCGTACTTTATCTCTCCATTTACGATCATGTCCATGATTTCTTCATCGGAAGATGTGGCTATCTTCATCATAAACTCATCTTTCTTCACCTTTTCAATATCTTCATTTTCAGTATTTCCCACCTTTTCCAACTTTTCCATCTTTTCTGCCTTTTCAGACATATAAGACACAGCATCTTTAGCTATTTTCAAGGCATAATCTGAATCGTATAAAGACATCATGGATTGAATGTATATTCCGTTAATCCTGTCAAATATTTCCTGTTGGGAAAGGCTTAGAAACTTTGCCGTATTCGCTCCCATCATCACCTTTATCTGCCAAGATGTTTTTATATTCACTACGTGAAGCCATCCCTCTTTGATAGGGCTTTTAACTATATAAAAGTCACCTACAATATATCCTTCGTCTATATCTTTCTTTTTCATAACTTGTATTTTTCCAAAGCAAGAATAATTTTATGATCTTCAAAGGCTGATTTTATTGTATCGTCAATCATTTTGTTGTGCGTTTTAGAATCTATGTCCAATTCTGAAACATTGTATCCATTGTCAATCTTGTTCTGAATACTGAAATAATAATTTCTTATTGTCAGTACGTTATTATGTATTTCTTCGCGTGTCATTTTCTGGGTAAAAATTTATTTTTAACAAATGATAAAAGCATCACGGATATTTCATCGGCATATCTTGCAAAATCATCCTGGTATTTCTCGTCAACATTGTTATCCATCCATAGTATTTGATTCTTTGCCATAGTACCTACCTTTTCAAGCGTTTCAAACATTTGAAGGCTAGATCCGGGGAGTGTTTTCTTTAGCATTTCATTCAACTCTATGGAAGAAGAATGGATAATATCAGCACAAAAAGCAATGGCGTTGACATACATCATCCAATCCATTTTCTCATCATCAGACATCTTCTTGATAATATCCATGCCCCTTACATATTTACCGTCAGGATAAGCCTTGATATATGCTTCCTGAAACTCCTTTATCTTGGCTGTTACACGAGAGCATTCAACCATACGGCCTTTCTTGATAAGATCGTTCTGCAGCTTGCGCAACTCCTTCATTTTTTCCTCTCTCTCACACTCCTGTATTAACAAATGTCTTTCCATCTTCTATTATTTTTATAAGTTCTTTAAACTGGTCCGCAATTATCTCTAGTTTTCCCTGTATCTTCTGATTCATATTCCCGTCCTTGTAGGAACTCTGAAATCCTTCATAACGTGAATCAATGCTGGAATAGCAGAATGAATCAGACGTGATGTTTACCATCGTATTGTCACCGTCTATGAACGGTTCAGGTATGTCTACTTTTATCATCATAGCAATCCGAAATAACTGTCTAGTTTATCAATCGTTTTATCTCCATCAGATAGGACATACTCAATTACTTCACGTCCTGAAAGTGTTACTCTCAGTTTGTCCACAGGCTGAACATTGGCTATACCTTTAGAGTAATTGTTATAATGAACAATCTCCCATCCTTTTATGGATGATAGCATTCTCCGTTTGCCACACAAATTTATAGCTTTTGGAGTAAATTCCTTCTCTTTCTTATCCATAATCAATCGTTTTTAAACTTTTTAAACATCTCATCTCCCAACACTCCGCTAATAAACATGGTAAGTTCTATTTCCCATTCATCTTCCTTGCCCTTCACAAACGGATAAGTAAGCTGATGCCATTCGTGGTAATCAAACAGCTTCATGCGAAGCGGATAATAATCAAACATTTTCTTGTTTCCATAAAACACACGGATATGATTTTTCTTAATCTCCGTGTAAGACAAACCATAGTAATCCAGTATCTGGTAGAATTTGTCCATAGGGGTAAAATTACATTTCATTTGATATATTCTTTTAGTTGTTTATGCAACGATTTCATGTATGCTATTATTGTATCCGCATTAGGGTCTGAAAAGTCTACATCCTTTATGTTTTTCAACTTTACCCCATACACTGAAACAATAGTAACTTCTATGACGTTATATTCTCTATATTCAAAGTACAACACATCTTTAATGCTAGATGTATTAATGATGGGAAAGTTATCAACTTTTATTAAAGATTTATATTTACCTAGCATTGTTGGCGTTATTGACGTTATATCGTTTTCTACAAAATCAAAAAACATATTCTCGTCATCTCCGCAATCTACTGTTTCAAGAAACATATAAATAACATTCCACTCTGATTTTACGTGAAAAGTATTATCTGACTTGTCTACAAAGATGCCATCACCAAATCCCTCCAACGCTTTTTCGGAAGCGGTGTACCCTAACCGTTCAAGTCTGTTTCTTATGTCGCTTGAATCCTTTCTAATCAATACCTTCATGAAAAATATTATGTTTAATTATTATTGTCGATTGCTTCGGTAGGCTAACCTGTTCGCTGTTTTCCTTGTTGGTCAAGATATATCTTTCCCCAGTATCACTAAACAGGAAATCATCTTTTACAAAGGGTATTTTCTTTCCGTCATACCCCACAATAAAGCAGTTTTGAAAAATTTCTAGTAGAATCATGGTCTTTTGTTTTTAGCGCATAAAGAAAAAATAGGTTTGACATGAAATGCGTTTCTTACAATCCAGTCGTAATCTACGTTTTTTGGATCTCTTTCAATACTCCAAAGTTTGCTAGCGTAATTCATATCGCTTTTCAATAATCTGATTTGTCGTTTCTGCCTGTATATTACAATATAAGGACAGAATACAATCATCATTATTTCTAAAAACTTTTTCATTATCTTATCGCTTAATGGTTACTAAAATCGGGGGAACGCTTTCCCCCTAAACTTTTATTAATATGCTTGCTTCTACACTCAAACATGATGCAAATATAGTCAATAAAATGACATACTATAAAATGTTTTAAAATATATATTGTTTATTCACATTTATTAAAGTATTCCTTAAATACGTTTACATTGTATGTGTTTACCTGGCAATGGTTATCGTCAAAAATCTTTTTTATCTCATAACCTAGCTTGCAAGATATTACTTTCATCTTCATCCGGCTAATTTTTTTATAGTTGACTCCGTTTTCCTTTGCCCATCTTTTGATACTGTACCATTCATTGGATGCGTCTAGTTGTGGCTTTAACGCTTGATTCCTTTCGTACTCATCAGCCCACGCCCTAGCAGCTTCGACAGGATTGTTGAAGTTTGGTAATCTAACCTGTGCATAATAACTGCCTGTATTGGTAGCTGATGGAACAATATTATCAAATATCCAACGTTCAAATTCATCAGCCATAGGCGGAAAAGGGCTTTTATAAATCAGTCTATACATACTCCTTTCATTAATAAACTCCATTATATCATCTCCTACTTCACGCATCATTACGGAGGATGGTTTACAGTGCTCTAAAAGAGCTTTTAATGGATTTGAATACTGTAAAGAAGATGCAGCGTCTAATCCACAGAACCAAATTTTACCATATCGAACAAACACACGAATTTTGCCAAAAAAAGGATGTTCGTAAACCATTATTTCGTCCGTTTTGTGTGCCGAAGCTGTTTTATCGGTAATATTGTTTTGTTGCATAAATAAAAATAATTAACTTTGTTAAACAATTAAAATAAGCAATATATGGTAAAGAAAGTGATTAGGGTTAATGTTAAATCCCCTAAGGTAACATCAAATAAAAAGGCATCTCCCATAAAGGTCAAGATAAATATGAAGAATACGGGAGGAACACAAGCTATGGGTAAAAAATAGATTACTTATTACAGCACCTATATCCATCACTAATAGTTTGATGTGTGTGCACTTTCCTATCTCCATATCTTTGATGTAAGTATAATGCAATAAAGAACCCAACAGTAACAAAACCAATAGATGTATAGTATATCGCATTAATCAAATGCGCACCCTCAAACACCACATTATTAAATACAATATCCAATATTGCGTATATAAACATTTCAATAACAAATACTCTATGGTATATACAAAATAAAAATACCTTTGACAATACATAGAACAATATTGCATTAAACAGTTTGGCGTTATTAAAGAATATGGTAAGGTACTTGTCCGAAAACGGAGTGGCATACTGAATATACTCCAATGTATCACCATCATAATACTCAATAATATCACCTGTTCTAACAGAGTGTATAACCTCACACTGATGGACAAGTATAGCAAGACAGAACAATATAGGATAACATCTTATCACCCAAATAAGAAACGTCCTGTAGAAATTGTTCAAACTTTCCTCTAGTATTTTGTCTTTCATCTTACTCTCCTTGATAAGTTTCTAATAATTTCTTCTTTCGTCCTTCCTTTTAACAGGTCAAGATCAATTGTTGCAGACCCTACCTTTATGCAACCATCAGATATGTATTGCTGCACACGTTCGTTCACAAGATAGTCCGCACCAAGCATATCCAATTTGGACAGTCCTTTCACATCATTTCTTCTGCTTAACACAAATCCACCTACCGTTCTCCATATACGCCTGTATTGGCTTATTCCGTCCTTTACAGGCATGATTATGTCGTTTTCAAACAATGGTATTCCGTTCATGTCAAACACGCCTGTAAACCATTCTACCACACAACCACTGCTATCTCTTACACGTCCATAAGCATCTATGGATACATCGTCAATAAGAAGTTCATATCGCCCCGTTACTCCATTAAATATACGGAGTAACGGGAAGTTAATGTCATTTCTTTCCATTTCCCTTAATCGCTTCAATACATTCCTTTACCCCATCATCAAAACCATGCTTGTACCCCTTAGCGTATTCTCCAATGTTATACACCGCCATTGCAAATACAAACAGGATGATACCTAAAGCCTTATGCCAACCGGGCAACGAGATGGAAAACGGCTTAAATGTAATTGTTAGATCGCCAACCCATAATAGGGCGATAATACATATTATTGTAAATATAATTGTTTTCATAATCATATAAGTTTTAATGCTTCCTGTAATCCTGATTCCAGTGCTTCCTCGTAGGTATTATAACGGATAATAGGCCTGTCAGACAATCCTATCAAGTCATGTCTCGGAATTGTCAGTATATCATACGTCCAATAGTTTTCATACATATAGGATATTTCGATATGCAGGTTCTTGGTTTCACGCAGCCACTTTTGTGCAACGGATTGAGTAGGAAATTCTATATCCGTAAACATCCCTTTCTCTTTCAGCAACTTTGCTGTTTCCAATGTTACAAGTTCTTCGGTCATAACTATTTCTTTTTTAATTCATTCAACACTTTCTTTACTAATTCATAACGTGGTAATTGCCAATCCTTCGCAATATCATCTATTTTATCGTCATAATGATTGTCGTAAACATACTGATTAAGTCTATCAATAAATCCATCATCGTCAAGTCCTTCATCGCAATCATCAAACATATCAAGTTCACAGGCTAACTTGGAACATTCACAGTGGGATACCCAGTCATAAATACAACCGTCATAAACATTGGTCTGTCTGTTGTATTTTTCTCCAACGGAAATTACTCCACCGCAAAAATTGCACCTGTGCTCTTTACGAGCGACAGGAGTTTTATCCCTTAACACTTTCATAGTTATTCTCCTTTCTTCTTTTCACATTCTTCACATTCTTCACAATGCAGCTTGTAAGCATGGGCAAACATTCCTAGAGTAACAGGCTCAAAGTGAAAATCCGCCTGTTTATCTTCTATGACAACTGAAATACATAACTGACCGTTGCAAAAGTCAATATATGCTTCACCACCTCCATCTCCGTTAATGGAAAGTGTTTGTGTCTGTACGCTATTCATAATTATTCTCCTTTAATCTTTTAATTAGGGCATCAGCGCAATTAAGCGAATATTTAGCGACTACATCAGAATTAACACCATAGTCGTTTGCTATAACAATTTTAATAATGTCTTTTGCCAATTCGTACCTACGTTGTTCCCAATCAATGTTTTCACTAAAGAAATTAAGTTCTGACACCTTGATATACATGTTTCCCACCAATGCAGTACCATCATCATATAAATCCTTAATCTCTACAATTTCTCCAGTTGATTTTACTCTTGCTTTCATTGTTTAATCATTTATTTTAACAAATGTTTAGTAATAGTACCGAATGAATGATACCGATGCCAAACTATATTTCCACGCTGAATTTCAGTAAGCCAATCACAAGCTTTAAAAACTTGTCCTACATTGTATAGGAATGGTCTTTTTTGTATTTTTCTTTTTACTCTTGCTTTCATTGTTCCTCCTTTGTTTTAAAATGTTCAATCAATTCGTTTACGGTAGCCTTGTGATAACGTCCTGAAATAATGGTTGCATTATCCCAATTTTCATCCCAAAAGAACATAATGCCTTTGAGTTCTGTGAAATAATGATCATTACCAATAGAATCGCCATAAGAAACGCTAAGAATGGAATCTGCTATAAACCACTGCATGTAGTTACTATCATCCCTTAATGCAGCTATAGCTAGGAAAAGTTCTTCATTCGTTCCGCAATCAATAAATTTCCCACATAAAGCACTATGTTTGTCAAAAGGTATATCAAAAGAATCCGCAATCACATAATTAGGAGTATCAAATCCTTTCATTGGATATTGATAAGCCCATATTATACTACAATTATTTGTCCATTGAGGAGAGTTGTTGAAATACCCCAACTCTTTCAGCCCTCTCCGAAGCTCCTGTGTGTTTTTGCGTATGAAGCACGGTGTTGTAAATCCCATAGTTATTCCTCCTTCCCAACTTTAACATATCCGTTTTCGATGCACCAGCACAGCATTTCATAGGTTGCATCAATGAGTTCTTTACTCTCTGTAATCTTTATTATAGACTTAGTATAAGATTCCATATACAAGCATGTATATCTATCTGCAAGTTTTTGCATGGTCAGCACTTCATTGCCAATAAAACAAGGTAACTTATCGAGAATGTCCTGCAAGATGTAAGTTGTACGACAATAGTCGTAATTCGTATCGGCATCCAGAGAGGTTACAACCATGTTATCTGGATCTGATTCACTCCACTCGAAACACATGCTCCCATCGCTCGTATCAAACCCAATCTTCTGCAAATGTTTCATCTGTTCAACTGATAACACCTGTTTCATTTCTTTTCCTCCTTCGTTTTAATCTCTGTTATTTTGCCACGACTGACAAAGCACTGACCTATTCCCAAATCGAGTAAGGCACAATAGTTATCGTCTAAAAGATTAGAGCATTCCTGGCATAAGGAACATTCATTACAAAATCCTTCTGATGATTCATGCAGCACCCCGTCTATTATTATTCCGTTCTTTACTTCCATATTAATCTCCTTTCTGTTTAATTCGTTCAAGTACATCCCTGTTAGCTTCGAGTATATCATCGAAAGACGGAATAGGCATCCACATGTCACACTCGTAGTCGTTCCAATCCTCAAATTCAAATCCTCCGTCTGTCGCAACGTATGGCGATCTCCCAGGTGAAACAACGATATAGCCACTAACAATCGCTCCATTTGATACCATTCTGCAAAGGACAAGCTTATTTGGCTCAGGCAACCGTTCCTTAACACTTATCCAAGGAGATTGCTTTGACTGCCATTCGGCACCTTGAACGAAATTCATCTCTCCAAACTTTGCCAAATCTTTACCAAACAAAGTTCTGTCAACTGTCCTATGATTAAATAGGATATTTTCCTTCGCTGCTTCTTCTACTGTCTGTTTCATATCAAAATACTATTTTAAAATCTTTTCCTTTTAACGTAGGAAGCCTGTCAGTGACAAACTTCTCCAGTTCCTCTTCGTCTATCGGGAACAACGGGCAGTATTGGTATCTGAACGTATGTACAAACCGCCCGTCAAGCATTACATCAAAAACCAGTGTTTTCATAATTTATTTGCATTCGTTTTTCAATTAATATACTTTTTCTTGTAGCCATCAACCGCAAATGCTTACAATTGATAGAGCCTTTGTTCACTTTTGTCCCATCCAACTTCCTAATATCAAAGAAACCACTATTTCTTCTTCCAAATATGTAATACAAATCCTTTTGGTATTCAACCAAATCAAACAACCTAAAACCTTTTACCAAGAATGGTGCTTGATTGAGCTTCTTCCTTCCGCCTTTCAAGAAATTAACCTTGTGTATTTGCCTGTTTTGGCAACGCACCTTCTTCTGATAGAAATAATACCCAAGAGGTTTAGCCACAGGATTACCACTGATACACCTTGCATCAACATAATGCTCTTTAGGGAGATTGTTAGTGATACGGGTATTCTTCGTGATATAACCAAAAGTCATACTTACATTAGGATAGATATTCTTTAGCCTATCATACAATTTCCATCGCATAATCCCCATAAAGGCGGCATCTCTAAAAGACTTTCCACGCTTTACATTTAATTTAAACTCACCTCTATGATATGCCTTATGGCAAGTTTCGCAAAGGGTAATCAAGTTGTTTGGACTATCCCCTCCAGTCTTTCTGCTCTCTATGTGATGCACATTCAAGACTTTATCTTTACTCTTACCCTTACAATGTTGGCAAGTATGATTATCTCTAAATAACACATATTCACGTACATTGAAGAAATCAAGTTGTTCTCCTTGTTGGTATTCACTGCCAGATATACTTGGATTATTAATCTTCTGTATATCAAAGGAAGCCGTTTCAACTACGATATTAGTTATCGGTAGGAACTTATGTATTTTCTCAACAACAGTCAAATGAGTTTGGATTTTGTTTTCAACAGATGGTGCCAGCCAACCTTTACGCTTGGAAGATACCCTATTATTGAAACGAGCCTTGCGATAACGAAGCCTACTCCTACGAGTTCTTCTTTGTTCCCTACGAGTAGATAACTTATCCACAATATCGTTTCTCAATTCCACATCTGCTGCATACATTTCCTTCTCACTTGTTGTTGCTGAAATGCCGATATGCTTGCTACCAGCATCTACACCCAAACTTACGGGCTGCGTATAATCTGTTGTGTCATAATCCAATTGAATTGTGAACGGAATACGGCACACAACATGGGCTAGACTGTTTTTTAACAGCCTTCTAACCTTACCAAACCTTTCGGTTGGCATAAGTGCCTGTCCTTGTTTGTTAATTACGTAAACCATTTTTACTATAAGTCGGATTTCTCCGTTAAATGCTCATCGACAATGTTATGGAGAGGTTTACCGTCAGTAACACTATTCCTACCCCACAGAATTGTTTAATCACTGACCTTAGAGCAAGGGGCTTGAGCAAACACCCCTTGGTAACTATATATTCTCTCCTAACGTTTAGTCTAATCAACTTGGACTTTTCAAGCCCTCAAACTAAAGACTTGTGAGTAGTTGATAATTTATTAACTTTTGTCCATAAACTAAACTCGGTATAGAGATATTTCCATATATCCCTGTAACGGTATTTGTCGTTTGGGTATTGGCAACGGACACAATAATCCGTCTTGTATAAAACTTCGTATATTACTCCCCTGTGTTCAAACAGTTCGTTCTCTTCAAGGGTTCCTACTTCTACCTTTTCCATCATCGTAAACAAAAATTACTCCTTTACCAGTTCTATCGTAGGGCATTCATAAGACCAAACATATAAGGCCATCTCCGACACGGTTCCATCTTTCTTCACCTTGTTAAACAATGGTTCAATATTGTCAAAAAAATCAATCCTATAATCCTTGACATAGGCATATCGTTTTGATTCATTAGTAGTAATACACACCTTGCTTCCGATAGGATACTTCATATTGGATTTAATGTACTCCTTCTTTAATTTTATCATTTCGTTATTCAATTCATTCATCTTTGAATTGATAATTTCTTTCTTTGATTTAAATTCTTCTTTATTCATAGCTTTTATATTGTTTTTATGGATGCGACATCCATATTATCATTTTTCTTTAAATTATAATATAACTGAATAATGCCTTTTAAATGTATTCCAAGGAGTTCGGTCTACATAAGGAATACCGTTCCATGTATATTGGGCATAAAACATGGAACTCCATTTAATAAACTTAAACTCCCATATAAACGAAATGATATTGAACGCCAAAAATACTGCAATCTCGAACAGTGTATATATTATACAAGGCAAACACCATATAATCAAATGTATTCTTAAATATTTCATAATTAACATTCTGACAAAATCTGTAACACAATAAGCCATACAATGACAATCATCAATCGTCCAACATATTTCCACATATAGCTTTCATTATCATAGCAAAAACAATTCCAAAAAGCATAAAATCACTCCTTTCTAATATTATTGTCCACCCACCTCATTGCTCCCTTTAACGCATCAGTTGTAGACCTGTAAAACATATCTACAAAGAGAACCATCCGTTCACCTTTTATTATCCGGTACATGAAGTCTTTTTCTCCTGTGACCTCTATTGTACAGCCTTTATAATATGCAACGTATTTTTTTCTCATACGGCAAAGATATATTTTATTGGTTTTCCAACAACTTTTTATTAACTTTTATTAAGCGTTTTTCCCAGTCGTTCAGATTGTCACCCGTCTTAATCTTCTCCATAACCGAAGCTATATCAAAAGATTTACATTTTTCATACAGATCACTCATTGTCGTTCCTTGTATGATTACTCCGTTCTTTTCCCCGGAAAAATATCCGTCAACACTCTCTATCACATCCCATTTCCGTCCTTCCAGGATGTATTGTTTATTGTTAGTTCTCATTATTTCAAATCGTTCAAATTATTAATCAATGTAATAGGAGATTTTTTTCGTATTGCATCAAATCGTTCTTTATCCTCATCCGTCATATCTTCGGAAGCATCCCATTCGTCCAACATGAAAATATCAATATCTCCCTCATATCCATCATTGTCATTCAGTTCAATACAAACATGTGGATAATAATTCATATCAAGACCTCTATCTTCCGGGAGTTCAAAACCGAGATCATAGTAGAACTCATAAAACACACACGTTTCGTCTATCGCATGATTTTCATTGTAGTAATAAAGATCATTCGCCTCAGAATGCAGCAACAAATTCCACAAAGCACTATAAGTTATTGGCTTTAAATCGCAAACATCATTTGAAAAATGTTGCCTAACATACGCATATCTATCTGGGTTTTCTCTGATAATATCTCCCCAATAGCCAAGTTCGTTTTCTATTTCTTTATGTGTCATAATTGAAAAAATTTTATTATACAAACTCTATATCATTCAGATTAATCGGATAAACTTCATAGACTACCACCTGATCAAATTCCCTATATTCATTTTTTTATTCAAAATGTTTGCCATCAATTTACAGTTATAAGAATCACATAATTCAATTAATTCAATAGATGGAACTTCAAATACTTCTATCGTATAAAATCTCTTATCCTTATTAATTCTATAAGAAAACATAGATATCATTTGTTCCTTAATGCCATAATAAGCCGCCTGTTGGTTTTTGCCAAACTCCTTATTTATTGATCCGCTGTTATTGCTCACCCTGTAACGTAGCTTTGCAGGGGCTTTTGTTTTGTCTGTAATAATATTCATATTTTTTCGTTTATTTTCGTTTTTAAGTCAAAAATTGCTCCCGGTAACAGTGTCGCTCTGTTTGTTGTTCTCCATACCGGGAAAATATTTCACATTATTTCCGCTTTATCTTAACTCTCTGAATGAAACAGTTTCAAAATCGCTCTTAATGACCTCTATCTGTATAGGCTTAACAAATCGGTCTAATTCCTTGCGTATCTCTCTCATTTGTTCAAACGGTACGGTTACAATGTTATCTAATATTATTATATATTTTTGTAAAATTCACAATATAGACCATACAGATCTATAATATCTGAATCGGTTAGTATTCTCCTTAAAACTCTAATTACTTTAATCACTTTCATTATTCGTTCAAATATGATTTAGGAAGCAAAGGGAAAACTCTTAACACTTCATCAAAACGCACGTTCCCAAACTTTTCGATATATACGTAAAAATAACGTTCATTCCGCCTACGATCAATAGTTATGCAGCTAGGTACGTCGTTTCGTTTTAACGTATCGTAGTCGTTTGCGTGCTCTCTTACAAACTTAATCAATTCGGGTGTATTTATGTACATTTTGATTATGTTTTGTGTCCTGGTGCCGTTATAATACGCTCGTTTAACCTGTTTTTCGGGTAACTTGTGCCCGTCATATCTTTTCCAAAACTTGATATTTTCCCTGATAAAATCCAATGTATTAATACTTCTACTAGCTTTAAACGTTCCTATCTTAATACTTTCATTTTCAAGGATAGGATATAATTCTTTTTGTAAGTTTTGTTTTTTCATAATACTATTCATTTAAATATTGCGTCCTGTAATTGGTCTTAGGCGTATTTCTTTTTCATATGTCATTATAATGGTTAATTGTTCCCGAATAAATTGGATATGTGTTTCTTGTTCATTCAATGGCAAAGAATACAGTTCTTTGTAAAATTCGTTTTCACTCACAATTTTACACTTATTGTCTTTGCAATACCTTTCAAAGTCCTTTTCCGTGCCGTTCCCGAAACTGAATGCTTTTTTGATCTTTTCGTTGCACCAAACGGAGTATCCACCGTCTTGTATTGCGTCTTTGATCGAGTTGTACGGGCGGCCTGTTAGGCCATGGCTGAAACTGTTAATAGTAAATTGTATCATAATTATATTGTTTTTGATTGATTAATAGGTGAGTTCCGCTAATACGTCTACATTATATACGGGTAATTGTTTTGCGTATCTGGTACGTCCGTCTAGGGGTGTTTCCGTGATGGTTAGCTCTAGTAGTTCGTGTATCGGTGTATTCCAGATAGGTTTTTCTAGGGCTTCTATTTCCTTGTACCGGGGCGAATCTATATATATACCTTTTGGACCGTGGTAAAACTGTTTAAAAAACGGGTGATCTTTATGTCTGCATATCAAATGATAAGTTATATGATTATATGTTATATTCTTTACCGTTCTTCTTGCCGATTTACAAATATATTGGCTACCTGTTTTGCTGTTTTTTACTGTTACCTGTATCATAATGTTTTTGTTTTTATGGGTGATATATCGGTATTGTTTTAGATCTTTTAATATAGGGCTTTATTTTACCCTCTATTGGCGTTTTAAATGAAGTATTGCACACTATCAAGGATATATTTAGCATGTTCCCGGGCCGCTTGCTGTTTTTCCTGTTTTGTGGGTGTTATTCCGTCATACTTGTATAACAGTTTGGAGGCTTCTCTGATTATAGTTTTCATTGTGCTGCAATTTGCTAGGTGTTCTATTGATGGCTGTATGCCCTTGTTTGCCTTCTTAATTATGCAATTTTGCAGCCATGTTGTAATATCGTATATTTCCCGCGTATTGCGTATATACATTGCAAGCAAATTAGGTACGTCGTTTCTTCTTTCCATAATGTTACGTTTTTAATTGTTATTGTTTTGTTTCTGTTTTTCTACATAGTCGGTTACTCGTATGGATAGGTACAAGCAACCTAATAATATTAATGTTTCGATCATAGTTATTTACTTTTGATTTCTCCAAACTATATAATCATTATCACTTTCAAAACACATATAACCGCCAAAAACCTTAACAACACGTGCCGGGGTAAACGGGCAATTTTTAATCGCCCGATACCTTGTTTCCACTTGTGCAAAAAACGTTCTCATAATTACTTTAATTTAAAGGTTATATTTTCAGGAAGTTTTGTTTTGTCAACTGTTTTGATAAATTCGTCAAACTGATTTTTCGTTACTTTTGCTTCACAATCATTCCAATTAAATACAAGTTCATTGCTGTGGTTGTAGTATATCACATTTTTAAGGGGAATTCCGGCGTCAAGAATGGCTAATCTAATTAGCTTTCTATTTTCCGCTTTTTGTATTTCTTTTTCGCAATCTGCAATTATTTCATTGCGTTTCTTCTCGTATTCTTCACGTTTTTTCTGGTCTTTCCGTGCCTGTATGGCTTCACTTGTATAATACCCGCCTTTGATTCTGTTTTCGATTAGTGTACGTTCTTCATCCGTCAATTTTAACATAAAATGCTCATTTTCAGGTTTATACGGGTTTTCCCATGTGTTACCCGTTAATTTTTCCAATTGTTTTATAGCTTTTAAACTTTCTTGTTTCCAGCGGTCTACGATCCCTAGAGTATATAATAGGTATGTAAAGTACCCCTTATCCTCTGCACTATCACGTAGTACATTGTATTCTGATTCGGTAATACGTAGGTAGTTTATGGTAGTTTCTTTGTCGCTGTTTTTAAGGTGGTAAAAGCCATTTTCAACGGGATACATAGGTTGCCCGTAATGGTTGCACAGATGTAAGTCAATAAACGTTTTAAACTCTGGAAAACGCTTGAGTATTTCCTCATTGCAGCAACCACTAGCGCACCAAACAAAACGCCCGTTCCTACGTTTCTCATATATATCAGCCGTGATACTCCAATCACATACACCATTTTTACAATAGTCGTTTAAACTTATGCGCACGTTCATTTTATAGGTTATTCCGTTCTCTACGTAAAATTTTGTTACATTGTAAGATAATTCATTTGTTTTCATAATCGTAATATTTTAATTGTTCGTTATTCGTTTAATTTACTGGAGATCTTTCGATACAGGGGCTTATTTACCCCTGTATGCGCGTTTTATTCTTCTTCTGTTTCTATTTCGTCCAATACTTCCGAAATTGCTTGACCTAACAGATAACAGCGTATCGTAACATCGCACGCCTCTGGACCATTTTCTAGGCAACTCATGTTACATCCAAATTCCGTTAACGCTTCAGATAGCAGATCCCAATTGTGACATAAATTTTCTTCAGCTTCCCACGAGTTAAACATATAAGACCCTGAAGCGTTCCCGGTTACACTATCACAAGTAAACAATGTATCGTTAAGATCTTGCTCCACTTCATCCCTATTTTCGGAAGTTACTACTATATTGTTTTCGTTGATATAGCTCAAAACGTCCTCTTTAATTGCTTCCAAATAATCGTATCTTTCCATAATTGTAATATTTAATTGTTTATTATATATTGTTTTTATTGTACTCTGTATCCATACGGGCTTGTAACCGTTACCACTATCGTAGTAGCTACATTACAATATGCGCATATCGTATATTTTTACGGCTTATTTATACGTTCCGTGCATAACGGACAAGTATTAAGGCTTATGTATAGGATACATATACGCACATACATTATATTATATTAGGGATGTTAATCGCATATCGCACTAAGTTACTATCTCCATTATCAAGTAAGACCCGTGCCTCTTGTCCTTCCGACACTGCAAACATACGGCGTTTTTGATTAGGTTGTATATTTCATTAACATTCATTATAAATTAAGCTCGTTTTTTCCAAAATCAATACAGTTTATATACATATTTTAAATTAATATTGCATAATATTAATAGATCCGACCATGCAAGACCTATTTTAGCTTAATATTATGTTTAATTTCAAGATTTTTCAATGTTAATTTGTGTTAAATTTGATTGTAAGTATCTGAACGTGAGGGAATTACGAAATCTTCGTAGATGTCACTTGTAAAGATATTTTATTTGTAAAGATTTCGAAATTCGATTGTCGTAGAAAAGAATTCTTTTTTATTTACAAACGTTGAGAATCGTGGTGGATAAACGTGCGTAATTGCCTGTAAATCAGTGCCATACCCCCTTTTGTAGAGGCTTCGCTGCGGGTGTGTCGCTTCCGATAAATTTTTTTCTGAAAAATTTTTTTTCCCAAATTTTGCTCGGATGGCTGATTTTGCGTTTTGGTGGTGTATTTTCGGTAGTTTTCAACAAAATCGGATAAATCTTTACATAAAAAGTTACGAAAATCGTAGGTTTTTTGGTGTGTTTCGTAGGTATGGTTGCATTTTTTATGTCTTTTTTTGCAGTATAAGTTATTGGTTTACAGTATTCTTCGTTGATTTCGTCGTTTTGATATGTATCTATACTAAATTACGTATGCAGTTTTGGTGTCTGTATGTATGTGTGTTATGTATGTATTGTGTATGTATATGTATTGTAATAGAGCATGTAAGGTGTACGTGTATGTATATTTTGTATATATATATTACTTTTAACATTTAATATGCTATTTAATAGAGAGCAAATTTTTTACGATTAACGATTCAATTTTTTTTGACAAGTATAAAACGTTGAAAATAAACTGTTTAGTCGTTAATTTTTGCGAGTTTTTTGACAAGTGTTGAAAAACGAAGAGTTTACGAAGTCTACGAAAAATCAACGAATTTCGTAGGTTTTTTACGAATTTTCCCGAATCAATTAGTTGCATATGCAACTATCGGTGTTGAGATTTTTTATTTTATGTTAAATTAAGTCAATTTTACATTTCTTAACGTAGAAAATAACAAGTAAATAAAAAATTATAGTTAAATCATTTTAACTAAAATGAGAAAAATTATGACAAAAGTAAAAAATAACAACAATCAACATTTTTTACTTTTCCTGTTCAAAGCATACTGTGTACGTGAAAGTAAAAAATCTTGTGTCAAGAAAGATAAACTATCTTTCTAAACACGTATTTGTTAATCTCGTAAACATTTGCAGTTAATTAATTTAACTAATTGTTTTCGTATTGTTTTTTGCGCTATATTTGCAGGTGAAATCATATAAAATGTGTGTGTAAAATATGGAAGAAGAAATAGAGATTAAACTTAGATTGCCCGAATCAAGGCGTGTCGTATGCCTGTCCGATGCAATGCCAGACAGGGAGCGTTGGTACAAGGGGATGAGGGTTCAGACACGGCTGTTCGGATGGGTTACGCTCGTCAACGTTGCGGACAGGCAGTGTTTCCTCAAACTTGACGAGCCGTTGAAGGACGGTACTAGGACGGTTCTTGTGTCGGAAGCGTCATTCATCAAGCGTGTGCCAGTACCTTTAACTGCAAAGTCTATGGCTGCACAGGTCGCTGGTGTCAGCGTGGAGGGTGAGGTGCTGGAGTACGAGAGGAAGATGAAGGGAAAATGGGAGAAGGAGAGGAAGCGTATAGCGGAGATATGCTCTAGATACGGGTATGTGCTTCCTTCCGAGTGGAAACGGTCGTTAAGGAGATTTGCTTCGTGGTGTGAGGGCCAGGTAAGGCAGTACGGTCATATCGTGGATGCCGACTATCTTATGCGGCATGACACGTCCGTTGTGGGCGGAAGGAGCGTGGATGATCTAAGGTTCGTGCCCGATGTGGATATGGTGGATGGGACCGGGGCGAACGGGAAGCCTTCCGCCGCTCGCGTTTCACGGTGCGCGCTCATGCCGGGAAGCATCGTCACCGCCATACGCAATGCAGGGAGCGAGATGGACAAGTCGGTGTCGTTGTGGCGGAACAGCTACTTCGTGAAGATGAGGCGTTTCGGGTACACGTTCAATACCTGCTGTGACGGGGCAAAGACACGTGATGATGCGTTCACATGGTTTAAGGACATTACCATACAGTACATGGCTGACCTTATAGAGTATTATGGGATAAGACGTGATTCCATCGTGTGCCGGAAGCTGGAGCACATCGCGGACGTTTACTATTCTCTTGACGATATGGACGCACGCCCTGACATATCAACGGACGATTATGACCTGTATCCCGTTGTAATGTTCGGGAAGGTTGTGGACCGGGAGAAATCGGTAGGATTAGTAGGATCGGTAGGATCGGTAGAGAAAGGAGGGGAAAATGACTGTCGCTGAATCTGCAAAGGCTTCTTATGAATACATCCTTGATTCCGTTATGGGCAAGCTGGCGGACAAGGGCGGTGGTCGCGGTTTCCGTAAAGCAAGGGATGAAGGCGAGTGGAAGCGTTCCATATCCGCTATGGTTGAGATGGACATAGCCGATGCGTGCAGGGAGTGCAATTTCAGACGTCACAGGAGCGGTTCCATCATGGCTTTTGACGGTAAGATATTTGTTCCCATGATGAAGGACGATCTGATGCGCCTGTGTATGGACTTGTGTAGGATGAACGGTCTTAGCGAACTGTACATGACCGACACGAGCGAGCGTTTCTACCGTACCATCGTGAAGAACGTGACGCATGAGATATTCAATCCAAAGCGTAACTTCATCACGTTTGACAATTGTGTCCTTGACACGGAAACGATGGAAACGTTCGATTTCTCGCCCATGATAGAATCGTGCATACGTATCAATATCAATTATGACCCGTTGGCGCGCAGCCCGTTGTGGGAGAAGTTTTTGGACGATGTGATCCCGGTGAAGGACACACAGGATGCCTTGCAGGAGTTTGTGGGGTGTGCCTTTGTTGACAGGAAGAAGATCAAGATGGAGAAGATGTGTTACCTTCTCGGTTGTGGTAGTAACGGTAAGTCGGTGTTCTTTGACGCTGTTGTCAATGCCCTGGGGAAAGACAATGTGTCGTATATGGAGATGGCTGATCTGTCTGGTGACAAGTCTACGTGCGAGTACAATATAGCTATGATAAACGGCAAGCTGCTCAACTATGCTTCCGAGATGGGTGGGAAGGATGTGAGCGGTGGCAAGTATAAGAAGTTCATATCCGGTGAGCCTACTATGGCGCGCCTTCCGTTCGGTGAGCCTTTCCTTGCCGACATGATGCCGCCGTTTATGGCCAACCTTAACAAGATGCCTTCCGTTTCGGACCAGACTTACGGTCATTTCAGACGCTCCCTTGTCATTCCGTTCTATCGTGTGTTTAAGGAATCGGAACAGGACAGATCTCTTCCGTTGAAGCTGTCAAAGGAATCGGCAGCCATTATCAACTGGATAATAGAGGGCGCAAGACGGTTTGTGAAGAACAAGGGTGAGTTTACGAAAAGCTATACGATAGAATCCGTTACGGAGAATGCCAGACGTGATTCCAACAGTGTCCTGTCGTATCTTTACGATTCGGGGTATGATTCTTCGGGAGATATTGAGGAATCGGCTATCCGTGACCGTGACCTGTATGTGAAATACATATCATACTGCAATGACTGTGGTGTAAGACCTTACAGTAAGAGAAAGATGGTTGACATGATACGCCAGGAAGGCTATTCCGTCACTTCCGCGTGGGATGAGAACAGGAACAGGCTGTTTCAGGTCGTATTAAGACGGAAGTATAATCCTGACGAATACCTTCTGCAACAGGCTGATGATATAATGAAGGAGGATTTGCCGTTTTAATGGTGGTTTGTTTTGGTATATCATGAATAGAGGAAGTATAAAAAGTAAGTTGTATGCTTGGTTGTCTAGTATGACTATGAAGTATAATTGGCTTCAAGTGAAATTGGAGTACAAAGAAGATCGTGGAGTATTTTTAGTGTCATTTTCTCCCGTGAGCCAAATTGAACTTTCCGAAGAGTTTAACCGTGAAGCAATGCGGTTTGCAGACGAGATGAACGCTATTTATGGTAACGAAGCACCTCTTTCACCGATGAAGAAGCACTCTTTAAGCTATCAGATAATGCGCAGATTTAATATTGTTTAACCGTTATTGTTTTTACCATATTGCTTTAATATGTATTTTTGCTGAAAAATTTTATTGTGTATGGATAATAAAGAGATTGTTTTATTTGATAGAAGTATTCGTGTTACTTCTGATTGGTATGTATGTGTGTCTGATGCCCAGTGTGCGATAAATGAATCCCGTAACAGGGTTGGTTTGAAAAGGTATAATTTCAGCCAGTGGTTAAAGACGCTTTACGTAAGTGATATGGTTTGCAGTATTAATGAGAGCGGCAAGGATGCTTTCAAGGTTGAGTTTGACAATGATTCTGGTAAGATAGAGCAGTATTGTCATTTTGGTGTGTTTGTTAATATGATTTTGTCGGCAAGTCCTGTTAGTGGTGTGCTGGACAATGAGGATTGGTTTAATGATTACGTTTGTGATGTATATTCCATTGACGGTCATGTTTATGAACACGCCAAGATACTTGCCGTTGGCGGTTTGTGGCGTTATACGACAAAGAATGCCAGGTTCAGTGATGATATCCGTATGATGGATGATATCATGTATTCCGTTCCCGATGGTGACAAGGATGCCGTGTATAGCCTGTTCTTTGATTTGTTAGGTACGTTTTATTACAATTGGGAGTTTGCGTTGCGTTATGCGAAGAAACTTCTTTTAGGGGATGTGGAGGAATGATTATGAGGTGCTTTGTTCGTTTTGTCATGTTTCTCATATACGTTGACATTTTATTTGTTCTTCTTGTGTTTATGGTTCCTGCCGAAATGGTGTACCGATGGACGAGTGGACGTAAGCCTAGAGGATATGTTTCATGCCTTTCTGATTTTCTAGGATATCCTAATGATTATCGTTATACGTTTAGCGATTTCTTCAGGGATATAAAACAGGGATGGAGTAATTTTAAGTAGCATGGGTTCTATTGATTATGAATATATATTTGCCAGTCTTGATACTGTGCTTGGGCTTCCTTTAAGGCGTAGGGGTAAGCGGTGGACGTTGCCTGCCAGGATAAATCTGGAGAGCCATAGCAGGAAGGATAAGCTGGTTTTCTATATGAACAAGTCGGGCAGTATCACCGTTACCGAGCAGGGCGGTGATTCTGTCAACCTGTTTGACTTTCTCGTGTCTTATCTTCCCGGTTGCAGTAGTGCTTCTGATGCTTTTAGGATTCTGTCAAGCCCGGACGGTTGCAGGATGAGTTTGAAGGATTTCTACGAGAAGGAGTATGATTCTGGGAAGCAGGAATCAAGGTTTGTTGATGTGAAGTATGTTGACAGGCTTAGCGATGCCGGGCATTGGAAGGGTAATAACCTGTACGAGTACCTTTCAAGTGTTTTCGGTGTTGATTCCGTTAATGATGTGTTTTCAAGGTATAAGGTAGGATGTCTTGGAAGGGAATCCGCTGTGTTCTGGTATTCCGACAAGGATGGTAATGTGTGCCATGACAACAGGATAAGATATGGGGTGAACGGTCACAGGAAGAAGGAAACCCATGCTTTCAGGAAGTTTACTACGGGAGAAGGGTTTACCTATCGTGGTTATTTTAAGCCGTTTTTAGGGGATTATTGCAGCGATGCAATAACTTGTATGGTTGAATCAGAGAAAACCGCCATTATCGCATCTATGGCTTTCGGTAACGGTTTTGTATGGACAGCTTGTGGCGGAATGAACCAGATTGGAAATAAATTGCCAAAAAATGTTATTTTGTTCCCCGACTTTGATAATAAAGCTATATCTTCGTGGGGTGACAAAGGACGTGTGGCGAAATGGTGGGAATACCCTAGCCTGTCTTTTGGATTGAAGCATAACGATGATATCGGAGATGCTGTTATTAATAATTTGAATAGTATTAATGTTAAACAATTTAGAGAATGGATATTCAAGTAGGAATTGATTTTAAGGAAAATCTTCTTTCATTGCGTAATTATATCTCTTTGGGATTTAGTTGTGATGATATTGATTTTAAGAACGAGGCTATTGCTTCCATTGATAGAATGATGGAAGAAGTATTGAATGAGCATGATGTGAATTTCTTTGACGCATTGCAGAATGTGATTGACAACCTTGATGAGATTAATACAGTGGATAATGTTCACGGTATTTGCTGTGAATTTTATCATGTGATGGATGAGAATGAGCGTGTCATGCACCGTGAGTTCTTTGAAAAACTGAAAAAATATCGTGAAAGCAAGATTGAGCGTATTGTTCCTTTGAAGGAAAAAGACTGCATTGTCATGGGTAATAAGTATGTTGAATTAAGTAGTGGCAAAGAGTGTGTTGTTGACAGTATTATCCACATGCTTAGTGAGAATGACCGAATGATTAAAGATGTTGTTTTGTATGTAGACCATCTTGGTCAGCGCATAGCGTGTTCTGCTGATGAGTTTAGGAAAAAGTTTGGGGTGAGGAAATAAATCGTGACATAATTTTGTTTTAATCAATTTTATTATTATATTTGCATAATTAAAATTTGATAAAAATGAAAGATTGTGGTATTTATATGTTTTTGTATAAAAACTATTGTTATGTTGGTCAATCTATTAGAATTTCTAAAAGAATTGATGGCCATAAAAGGATGATTAGATCTAAAACTCATCCAAATATGGATAAAATATCAGACTATGATATTAATGATATTGAATTTTCCATATTGGAAGAATGTAATCCATCCGATTTAAATAGAAGGGAAAAGTATTATTTTGACATTATGTCTAAAAAGTATGTAATGTTGAATAAGGCTAATTGTGGTATGTCTGGTGATCGTTTTTCTGATAGGTATTTTTTATTAGATAAAACTCCTTTTCTTGATTATGTTAATGGGGATTTTTATATTGATAATATTGTTATCGAAAAGAAAGACGGTCTATACTGTTTATCTCAATTGGTTGATTTTATTTTGGACAATAGCACATATTCCGTAAGTTTAAATAACATTATAAATACCAACGAATTTGCTGAACGTATATATGAATTATATAAGAATAAAGGTCTTGAGATTCCAGCAAAAAGATGTTTAGTAAAAAAAATGAAGGATTTAGGAATATATAAGTGTGTTGGTGCTAGGGGTAATAGAAAAATATTCTGTGATTTTGGCGTGTTTGTTACTTTTGCTTATATGTCATGTCCTCCATTTGGAGCATCTGTTTGTATGATTATTGGTAAAAATTTATAAGAATAAGCATGGCTAATAAAGGAGAAATAAGGATTGACGGTAAGGTGATGGGAAAGGATTACGGTAGGTATTTCTATTCTCCGCGTGGTAATATGTGGGCTGTCACCTTGTGTACGTATGACTGTGATGATGGTCGTATGTTTGAAAAAATAGAGTTGTATAGAACTAAGGATGAGGCTAGGGAAGCTGCATTCAGATTAAATACGGAGGAACACAATGGGTAATACGGATTCAAGTGTAATAAAACTGCCTAATGGGTATAGATTGAATAAGATTGACGATTGTACTTACGAGTTGGTAAAGATTGACGATTTCAAGAAAGGAGATTTCCTGTTTGCTAAAAGCAGGACAGGACATGTCAAGGATTATGTATTTATCAACAATGGTGGTTTGAAAGCTAATTTCTTGTATGAGGACAAGAATACTCTTATCTGTAATTCAGAGTTTAACTTTTCTAACAACTATGATATATCAAAGGCTACTCTCGAACAGATTGCTGCCATGAGAAGGCTTTTGTCCGAAAATCATTTCACCATTGTTGATGGTGAAGTTGTTCCAATTACAGATCCTGTTGTCGGCTTTGTTATTGTAAATGATGTGATTTATCCTGCAAGCAAGATTTACAGAAGCAGGGAATGCGCGATGTATGATTTAAAGAGAAAAATAAAAAAATGAATCAAGTAAAATTTGTAAAATTAAGACGGGATGCAGTTCTTCCCGAAAAAAAAACTGATGGTGCTGCCGGGTATGATTTGTATATTCCTGACAACACGTTGATAAGAAAAGGTCGTAATCTGATTAAACTTGGTATAGCCATTCAGATGCCATCAAATATGAAGGCTATCATCAAGCCTCGAAGTGGATTTTCTCTGAAAGGTATTATTGGCGTTGACGGGAAGTATCATGACGCAGATGTGTTGGATGGTGTTATTGATTGTGATTATACTGGTTGTATCGGTGTTATAGTGAAAAGTTTTGAGAAAGAGCCTTTCTATATTGCTGCCAAGGAGAGGATTGCTCAGCTTCTTTTCAGTAATTATATTGAGGTTGAATTTGTTGAGGTTGAAAGCCTTGATTCAACGGATAGGGGTGATGGAGGTTTTGGTCACACAAATAATTCAAGGAAATGAGAAGGAAATTTTTATTATTTTTAGCTATTTTTTCAATAGTATTATTGGGGTTGTGTAGTTGTTCCAATGATAAGGATGATGAATACAAGGATGCTATTATCGGCACATGGGAACTTGTTCAGGTGAAAGTGGATGGTAGATGGTATCCAATGATAAGACCTACTTACGCTAAGTTTAATCAGGATGGTACTTATGTAGGAAGGGGCTATTTTGGGAATGGTTACGGTACTTATGATATTTCTGGTAAAACCATTACATGTTATGTTGATGGATATGAGTACGTAAGATACGAGATTGTTGAACTGATGTCCAATACATGTACGTTGAAGATGATGATGGGAGGTGACAGTATGGACATTAAATGTGAAAAACGATGAAAACAAAAAAGATAAACAAGATTTACGACAAGGGTTATGATAGGGTATTGAACAAGTATTTCATCTTAGCCATGTTTGTTGAGTTTGGTGAAACTAAGTATGACCGTATCTTCTTTTCTGACAAGAAGGATGCGGATAACATAAAGGTAGGTGATTTGTTATGATTGGAGTTACGTTGAATAGCAGGGTGAAAATTATAAACCGTGATAAATACATTTCACATCACGGTGAAGATTCTGTAAGCAAGTCAAATGTGTTCGGCAAATTTGTCACTGTTAAATACTGTTTTGAGAATGGTGAAAAGTTTCTTTGTGCCGATGACCAGGGTAAAGAGTATATTCTTTTCTCGGATTGTATTGCTTATGTTGATCATGTCAAAGAGAGAAGCATCCTTGATGAGGCAAAGGATATCCGTAGCAATAGCAGACAGTCTGACTATGGTGATGCTGTAGCCAATTTTGAAAACATTTCCAAGATGGCTTCTTTGATTACTGGAAAGGAATTATCTCCTTATGACTGTGTTGCTGTACAGATAGCTGTAAAGCTATGCAGACAGGGATTCCATAAAAAGCGTGACAATATGGTTGATTTGGCTGGTTACGCTGATATAATGCAATTGATAGTGGACAAGGAAAATGTGAAAAATGGGGAAAAAGGCTGACAACGCATTGATTTTTAGGAGAGTTCTAGCGGCAAGCGGACTCTCCGATACTGATGTTAACAGGAAAAGCAGAAAACATGATATTGTTATGAACCGTGCTCTTGTGTGCTGTGTCATGCGTGGCATGGGTTTAAGTATGTCTGAAATTTCTGATTTCCTATGTATTGACAGGAGTAGCATATACAATCTTTTAAAATATTCTTCTGAACTTGACGAGAGAGTAAGGGAAATAAAATCAAAGATAAAGGAGGAAAGGTAATGGGTTTGAATAAAGGATGGGGTAAACTTCCCCTTAGTAACAATCTTCTTGTTGACGATGAAAAGCAGAAGAAGATTGATATAGCAAAGCATATTGATGATGCGAATGAGATGGAGTTATGGGCTGCGTCCGCTTATGTCATAGATACCAATCCTGTCTTGTTTTACAAGGCTACACACGTTGTTGACGAGGGTATGTCAGAGCGTTCTTTGCTTATGAAAGCCAAGCAATGGGTTAATTCTCCAAGGATAACCCAGATTGTCAATTATGCCAAATCTTCCATGCTTGCTTCCGATTATGTGACACCATCCATGAGGCGTGTATTGGAAGGTGAGAATAAGGAAAAGACAAAGACTTTGATAAACAAGGATAACCTTGAATTTGAAGATGCGATAAGTCTTATAGAAAGTTTCCTAAAGCGTTCTGATATAGACACTGCTGATTTTAAGGATGTAAAAGGTGCACTTGATATGCTTGCAAAGTTCAAAGGTTGGCTTTCTGATGATGATGCTGGTGAAGATTTCTACGACAAGACCACCATAGCGTTTTTCCCATACGATTGCGACAAGTGTGTCCGTGCCAAGGCAGGGTTATGCAACAAGTGTGTATATCATCGTGAATCAACAGGCGATCTTAGTGATGATGAACGTAAATGGATAAAGGAAAACGATACATGGAAAGGATAGTCTATGTCGGTAAGGAAAACCACTAATTTGACGGTAAGGAATAAAGAAAGGGAAAGGCGTGTAAGGGAAATAGAGGAAGAGGGAGTATTTGATTATTACCATAAATTTACTCCTGTCCAGTTGTACAGGTACCTTTCGCCTCTATGTAGTATTGATGCGTTACGGGTATTACGTTTGTGCGTATTATCCGCACAGAGAGGAGATAATATGATAACGTTGAAGTTTATAAGGAGGCAACTGAAATATAAACCTAGGCGTTCTGTTTTTGATTCATTGATAAATGCCGGATTGATAATAGAACCAGTTCCTAATGTTTTTTCCTGTACGGTGAAGGTGAATGAGTATTCTCATATATTGAGCATGATGCGTATTGATGATAATGCTCCCGATGTTGTAGATGTGGATGATTTAAATTGTTACAGAGTTGTAGCAGAGGATAATATTAGTTACCGTGTCGTTAGCAAACGGGGGAGTGTTGTAAAGAGTTTCACTGAAAAGAGTGAAGCAAGCAATTATCTTGATAAACTGTATTTCCCTAAAGGTGAAGATGGTGACGTGGAAGCATTGTCGAAAGAGGAAGAGGAAGAATTAACTGTTTGATTAACAATTTTTATTATTGTTTTCTGTATTAGTTTATTTTTTAATATTACTTTTGTCGCATGAGATATTGCTATGATAAAGAACGGTATGATTATCTTGTCAACGAGATTTTAAAATGTGGCAAGATACTTAAAGAGAACACCACTAACGGTAAGGAAGTTAGCTGGAAGGTTTTCTGGATAAGGGTGGACGCTCACAAAAGAAGGCTGTCCGCAATGAGAGAGTTGGACAAAATTAAAGAATATAAGTATAAAAAATAAAAAAATGGATTTAGTATTAAATTGTAAAGTAAAGAAAGTAGGTCAGTTACAGACTGGTACAAGTAAGGCAGGTAATCCTTGGCAAAAAAGAAATTTTCTCGTTGAGGAAATTGGTTCTATGTATGCCAAAGAAGTGTATTTCTATGTAATGGGCAACCTGTGTGATCTTCAATTGAAAGAGGGTGATACCATTACTGCCCATCTTGAAATCAGAGCAAGAGAATACCAGGGTAAATATTACAATGAAGTTGGGTGCTTTAAGATAGATATGCCGCAACCAGCACAATCACCTGCACCTGCTCCATCACCTGCACCTGTCCAGCCTGAAAGACGGGATGATTTACCCTTTTAGTATTGCAATGCTGTCCGAAATGTGTGATTTTTGCTTGTATTGATCAAATTCTTGTTTTTGTTTGCGGATGGAGGTTTATCTTTTTTGCCATATTTCGGGTTTTCCTCCATCCGATTTTATTAGTAGTTATGAAACGAATAAAGAGTGAATATCCTTTAGCTGATATATTTAATTTTGTGTTGGGCAAGTTATCCGTTTTGGAATCTATTTCTAAGCCTGTAACTTTCTCTTCCCGTGATAATGCTTTACCTGCATTGTATTATGATGTTGTTTTGTATGAAAAGTATTTGAATGATACAATGTCTAAACTTATGGGGTGGATTGATGCTATCAATCAATACAAGTCTGTTGGCTATGATCATTATAAGTTTGTTGAGATGAAAACAAATGAGTATAAAGAAACATGGACTTTTGATTCGGAAGATGATATCCCATATTTTTCTTTTAAAAGTTGTTTGGTGTGTGAAGATTATAGGGATATTGTCTTGGATTGCTCTGATGATGACATTACAAGCATGATGAATGTAGTTAGTCTTATGATTCGTTTTGATGTATGTGAGTTCTTCAAAATTCCTTCATACAAAATTGATGAAGATGGAACTATACATGAGAGAACTTTTGCAGACAAGGAGATGGATAAGGCTTCAAACAGCGTGATGATTGATGATGTTCGTTCTACTATTATTCATGTTAACAGGAAGATTCATTCTTTGGTTGACTACATAAAAAGCATTGACGAGGATAAATTTGATGAGAGCGTTGTAGCAAAGATAGAAAGAGATGTAAATGCTATACTTTATTTAGAACTAGGAAACAATTAAATCAGATTGATATGAAAAAGTACATTGGAACAAAACAGATTGAAGCAGAACCTATGACAAGAGGTGATGCGTGGGGAAAACATCTTCTTAGAGAAAAACCGTCAACGGAAAATTTCGATGATGAGGGTTATCATGTCCGCTATGAAGATGGGTATGAAAGCTGGAGTCCTAAAGATACGTTTGAAAAGGCGTATAATATTGCCGAAACACCAGTTGACCGTATGCAGATAGAAGCCGAAGAAGTCAATGGAAGATATGTAAAGTTAGCCGCTTTCATAGATTCAGGGAAAATGGATGAAGTCGTTAATGATATGTACAACAAGTGTTTACTGGAAATGCAGTGTTGTACAATGTTCGACTATATACGGCTTCTTGATACTCGCATACAGCGTATGCAAGGTTCTGATGGTGCAAAAGTAATAAAGATGAATTTTGGTATGGCTATTATGGCTCTCAAAGCAGGTTTTCCAATTCGTAGAAGCGGTTGGAACGGAAAAGGATTAATGGTGTTCAAACAGATTCCGGCTCATATAGAGAGTGATGTTATTCCAAAGATGCAATCGCTTCCCCAATCGGCAAAAGACCTTATTCTGAAAGACAAAGGTTTCATTGACTATACGAGTCAATGCCTTATTTACAACGATAACACCGGACGCGCTGATTCATGGGTTCCGTCTATCAGTGATGTATTTGCCGATGATTGGGAGATTGTTGTTTAATTTATATATTTATTTGGCTTAATTCGCAATAATTATTATCTTTGTGGTGATTTTGCCACCATAAAAGATCCTTAAAACAATATTTGTCTTATGGACTGTTGTTTTAATTTTGAATCTTTTCATATCACATAAAAGGGGTGTTTTATGGGTCAATATCCATTTAGCCATAATCACCCCTTATTTACTAAACACATGAGAAAAAAAGAGCTTCTTAAAAAAATGAGAGAATATCAGTCTTGGCGGAAAGGTGCTGATATTCCCATGATGCCACCATCCGAAGTAACTAGGATTATTGATTCTGCAATAACGGTGATAGAAAAGTCTGATACAAGCAAGGCGAATGCTGTGCTGCTCAAAAAAGAAGTTATAGACAAACTTCATATAACTGTGGGTGCTATGATTTTGGATGGATATGACGAGTTTGATTCCTGTGTGAAATATGTTAATGATTTAATACGTGAGTTAGATGAAAATTGATTTGTTTGTAAACGGAAATTTGGTGTGCGACCGAAGCAAAGCGAGGGAGCACAGGGGCAGTCTAGCTGCACAGGGGCAGTCTAGCTGCACAGGGGCAGTCTAGCTGCACAGGGGCAGTCGAAGTTATAACACTATGTGGTGAGGAACTTCCTAGTGATTATGACATTTCTGATGCTGTTATAATTGATGGCGATATTCATTGTCGTAGTATCAGTTGTAATGGCATTGTTGTTTGTAAAGGTTCTTTTACTGTTATAGAGGAAGGGGGTGATTATGGGTCACTCTAACGGTAAAATCACTGCACCTGTCGGATTGGATAGTGATGTATATCCTACCCTTGGTATCGGTCCTACTAGTGATGGTTATGATTTAGGGTATGCTTGTCTTAGCGAAAAAATTAATATGTGGAGTTATATAAAACCCAAAGAAGCGTCTAGCCCTTCATTTGACAATGCTAGTTTACCTGGTATAATTTATGATTCTGTAAATAAGAAATTAGTATATGATAGACCTAAAACATGGGCCAGGCTTACTGATTTTGATGGATACGATCATGGGGCTAAACCTCTTACAATAGATAAAGATATTCTAACTAATCCTGTAGATGCTACAAAGACAACGTTTGTACTTACAATTTCACCATATTGGGCTGATTCTAGGTATAATTGGGGTAAAATACTTGGGGGATTTACTTGGTCTAATATGAAGATAAAGGTGGAAGTATATAATCAATTAAAGAAGTTGGTGGATTCTGGGGTTTTCGTTGTAAGTAGTATTGATAGTACAGGAAAAATTTCAATTACCCTTAATCGCAATAATCTCATATCTATGGGGGATACATATATTTATATTAAGGGTTATTTTTGTGATTACAGTGGAAATGTATTATGCTTAATTCCTACTACATCTGACGGATTTATTCGTAAGCCGATAGTGGTTACTCAAAGTCTTTCTATTACACTTGGAGATACAACAGCCAACGCTTCTGGATTCTCTGTTTACGGACAGTTGACAAATGGGTCTACTTCTTCTAAATGCAGATTAAACATTACAAATAACACTTCTAGTGATTACGTTGCTTCATCCGGCAGACCATACGCTAGATATAGATGGAGAGCGAAAGATGGATCTTATACAGGTCAATGGTCAGGTAATATATTGATGCCTTCGTGCACAAATATTCCTAAATCATTTACCCGTAATGACGTGGTTGATGCTGGTAATCCCCCATCTTATGGTAATGTTACTCAATGGTATGTTGATTATCAAGTTATTATGTATTAAACACCGGATATAATATACACAAGCAATGGGCATGGAACGGCAGCTTAGGTCTGTCTGTGTGTATTCTGTATTGCTCATCAATGCAGAACTGGCATGGATTTTTAGACGTTACTGCTGTCCTCCATCCCTTGAAATTTGGAATGTTTTTCCATGAGTTGTAATTTGCTTCATTGAAAATACCTAGAATCATCTGTTGTTCTATAACATACAACTGGCTTATACCGTTTGTAGCATATCCTCTACCGTAGTGTTTCTGTTTGCTTGGCGGAATAAATGATACGTTATATGGTGATGATATGTTGTTCCATATCTTCTTTTGAACCTCATCCGTTATTTTTTCTATATTGTTCGTTTTTATTGACAGTAATGTATTGGCAAGATATACTTCAACAACAGCGCGGAATCTGTTTGTATTTGTGTTTATTCTCTGCTTTGTCGTTTCTCCACCGTATGTCCTTTCCATGTATTCCTTAATGCCGTTGTCCGTCATTGAAATATACTCCCATCCAAGATCATCGTTTAGTTCTAGTGACAGTTTATTGCTTTCCAGTACATATTGGTATATGTCGTTATATATATCCTCACGGAACTTTTTGGTTAGTTCTAGCACTTTTTCTTTTTGGCTATTCGGGAGTTTTGATATTGACTTGAACGATTTAGCCCCTGCTAAAAGGAATATGGCTAGAAGGTCTTTAGAGAACTTCTCCGCACGCTCTTTGGTTGACGATTTTATACCGTTTGCAAGTCTTTTTACTTGGAAGTAATAGTCTGCAATCTTAGATGTTTCTTCTTTGTTGATCATTGGCTTCTACTCTTTCTGTTATTCCGTTTGCTATCATGTTTATCATCAAACTCTTGAAATCGCTTTGGCTATAAACCTTTTGTCCGATTGATGCTAGAGTTTTAAAGATTACAATTTGATTCTCGTACAAAACCTTTTGGTTCTGTATGATAGCGTCAAGTTTGGATAATATTTCTCTTTCGTTGTCCATAGTGCAAAGGTATGTATTAGACTTTAATTTACCATACAAATTGTTTTATTTCATTGGGTGTCATTGTATGTTTATATGTAATGTAACAAAAAAGGCAACAGTGAAGATTCACATCTGCCTGCTGCCAAATTAAAAACATCGTAATGGTTCATTTACATAGTGCAAATGTAACAAAAATATGTTTTACATATATATAACCAAACTGAATTTTTAATTAATGTTGACATATTAGTCTTACGTTTGTACATAAAAAAAGCAAGAAAAAGGGTCCAATCTATTTCTTGCTTTTTAATTTAGTTTTTTTATGAAAATTCTATTTATAGTTATATTCGTTTACGGATCTTTTTACATTGCAAATATAATACTTTTTTGTATATTTGCAATGTATCAATAAATAAAAAAAACATGGAACTATTAGTAGAAAGAAAATGGTGTAAGCCTGATTATACTATAGGGCGTTTGTATATTGATGGTGAGTTTTTCAGTAATACGCTTGAAGATCGGATCGTTGACGTGAATAAGAACGGAGTGTTTGATGGAAACGAGAAGAAAGTTTATGCTGAATCTGCTATCCCTTACGGTAGATACCAGGTTATATACAACTGGTCCCCAAAATTTGGGCGTAATATGCCAAGACTGTTGAATGTGCCTCATTTTGATGGTATTCTTTTTCACAGTGGGAATACTGCAAAGGATTCTGCCGGGTGTATCCTTGTTGGTAACAATACATCAAAAGGCAGACTTACCGAATCACGCTATACTTCTGACAAGTTGAACAAATTGATTGACGATGCGATAAAGCGTGGCGAACAGGTTTGGGTTACGATTAAGTAGTGTGTTATCTCATCAACTATGTGTTGAAGGAGTTACAGGAGCGATGTTTTTGTCGCTCCTTGTTTTTTAGTAATAATAGATTATGTACAGTGCTATACTATTCTCGCCAATTTCCCATCGGACGGTTTTCCGCCAAACAGGTGATTGATGTATGCAAGACCTTTTTGTGTGCATAGAACAACCATCACGACAAAACCTGGGTGATTCTCTCTTGGAATAGGTTTTTCTTTCATCTCGAAATACCCAGCATCAATATATTTCTGTTTTGGTTCGTTCCTGTTAGCAAAGAATACTCCTGCTTCACGAAGTTTCTTGAACAAAGAGTTTCTTCCAAAAGGCAATCCAAGTATCTTTGCCGCCTGTCCTATATCGCACTTGCCTTCCATTGCAAAGGCTTTGTCGGCGAAGTCCGCTTTGGGCTGAATTTTGGCAATCTTGGCATCTTTTTGTTCGATTTGCTTTTTCTGTTGCTCCGATTCAATGCGCAACCGTTCTTTCTCCTTTTCAGAAGCTACCAAAGCTTCCAAGGCTTCAAGATAGGTTTGCGGAGTTTGGATAGCCTTTTTCTCATTTTCGAGATATTCAAGACGGTCTATGATTTTTTCACGTAGAACTGCATCGTAGCCCGAAGCGAGAATAAGACAACCTTTCGGAGTTAGATTAAATAGAGGTCTTTCTTGACCGTTAGCGTCTGTGTATGAGCCCAATCCAAAATTGGATTCGGCTACACCTTGCGATAATAGATTGCGAATATCACGCATAACATGGGCATGTTGTTTACCCGTGACATCTGCTATTTCAAGGGAGGTCATACCTTTTTGATTTGGAATTAAACTTTCCATACTTACTATTGTTTGGCATTATAATTATAGACAGAAAAACGGCTGCCATTTCCCGTGTCGCCAAACAATAGTAAGATTTTCTCCGAAGAGGAAATATTACGCAGGAAAGACAGCCGTGTATTTTCATACAAGCGATTGGGCATAAAAAAAGCCCAGCTAATATAGTGAGCTATAACCGTGCTCTACGGAGAAAGAATACTTTACTATTGTTTGGCACCACAAAGTTACAACAATTCCTTAAACTACCAAACGAAAACAATATTTTTTTGAAAGCTGCGTCGGCAAAGTCCGCTTTGGGCTGGAGTTTCTCTATCTGTTTTTGCTGCTTTTCATTCTCCAAAGCCAAGCGTTCTTTCTCTTCTTCGGCTTGTATTACCATTAGTGCAAGCTCCTTCCGGGAAAGCTCATGCTTTGCCACTTTGTGAAATACTTGCCTATAAACCTCAAAAACTGGACGTACTTTGCGAGCAATAAAAAACTCCATACAGGAAACGGTAAGTTTGTATTCATTTGTAGGTCTTCCGCCTTTTTGGTTTTCCGCATTCTTGCGTAAAACTTGATAATCAATATTTTATATAAATTGTTCACTTGAAGTTAGTGCTCTTACAGCTTCCTCTTTCCTGCCATAAACAAGCATCCATACTTCATCAAGATTGATTGGGAACTCATTGTCAGACTTTGACAATTCAAGAACTGCGTTGAAATACGATTTGATTTCGCTTTCGCTACTCTTTTTAGATAAGATTAATTCTAACATAGCTATTATTTTAGACAATAAAAAAAACTGCACTACGTGTTGTCTAAGTCTTAATAGCAAAACTCCGAGAGTATTTCTACATCCCGACACGGTGCAGTATATATTTTGTAATGATATACACGTTATATATGGGCACAAAAAAAGCCGATGTATGCGGCTCGTGCCGCTATTAAGTTTAGACACCACAAAGTAAATAATAATTTTTGATATATCAAAACTTTGTGGTGTTTTTTTCTACATCAATCCAAGAACCATACCTACTGCTCCCCAGAATATATCTCTCCATTCGGGCACTCCTTGTCTAAGCCACTTATCGTAGACGATTTCTTTCCCTACAAGAATGAACAAGGTTAATGCTATTGCTGTCCATGCGGAGAAAAACCATTGCGACACGCTCACTACAAGTATCCCTGCAATGAGGTGTTCCATTCCGTCAACTCTCAAATTATTAAGGCATATATAGTCCAATGCCCTTTTTGTTTTTCTTAGTAAGTTTGTAAAATTTCCCATAGTTTAGCTGTTATCGTTGTTTTCATTGTTTTCATTGTTTTCTTCTATAACTCTAGCCTCCATATCGTTTAATCTTCTGTCTTGTTCGTCCATTCTATCATCTTCATTGTTTGCAGAGAAATCGCTTTCCTCTCTTGCTGTCTGTAATGATATTATTCGGGAGTTCACAAGCTGAACGAGTGTATTGTTCCATTCAGAGAAATCTATGTATGAGTATGGCTCTATGGTAGCGTTTATTCTTAGAGCGTTATAACCTGTTGCGTCACCTTCCATTACTCCTACATAGTATTTGAATATATTGGCCATGTCATTTATGGCTGTGTTCATCATTTGTGCATCACTTCTCGCCCATTCCATTTCCGGCTCATAATACATTGCCGTTGTTCCAGTAGGTCTGTCACCTGACGATGATTGCATTGGCGGAACGACACCGCTTCCGTCAAGTATTCCGTTGTATATGTTGTCTATTTCGGTGAATAGTGAATTTGAAGCGTCCATTTTACCCATGAACTGTGCATCATCTTCTGCTCCTACACGTAAAATGGAAGTTCCTCCCAATCCGTTTCTTTGAATGTTTATTCTTCCGTTTGTCTTGATAAGTAGCATTTGGAATGCCTGTCGTGTGTTATATTCTCCTATCATGGACATTAGGAACTCGAAATCGTCTATCAAGTCCTGTACTGCCCCCCAAAATGGAAGTTCAAGACGTAGATATACTACAGGTATAAATCCCAGGTTATGGAATTGATGCAGTTGTATGATATTCCCGTTCTCGTCAATATCCGTTGCTATATCTCCGTTGGAATCAAGCGTGTAAAACTCATCTTTAGTCCATACATCGACAAGTGTGTCTGTATGTTCTTCTCCATCAGCCGATATATATGTGGTTGTATATTCCCTTGCGAAAGCTATTCTTTCGCCTCTTCTGTTTTTATGCTCATATAGTATATCTCCTTTTGAGTAGCTGAAAGACCTGTATTTTATCTCGTCCTTATCCTTATATATATATATGGCAGCATCTCCTACCTTTCCGGCTTCGCTTATAAGTTCAAACTTGGCTGTTTCCATGAGAGAATCAGTCCAGTATTCCTTGTATGTTGTCAGCTTATCCCTGTTCTGCTGGTTTGACGCGCTTTTCTTTATCTGGAATTTAAGAGGATTGGTACACAGGTGTGATACCCTTTTCTTGTGTATCATCCTTTGGAGAGGGAATGCTCGTCTTTGCAGTACGTAAGGAGTTGATACCGATTTCTTTTTCTTTTTCTGAGCACCTACATTAGCACTTTCATCATCCGATGATGTGGCATCCTCGTCTGACGGGATGCTGTCTTTCCAGTCGGGTCTGTTGTGTATATAGTGCCCTGATGTATCCCATTGTGATAAGAAATCATCCTGTGACAGATATTTGTATATCAAAGTGGAGCGTCTTGGCTTTTTCTTTGTTCCTCCACCTCTTCCATCGTCGCATCTTGACGGAAGTGCCACTTTGAACGGTTCTTTTCGTAATAAAACGTCTAATTTTAAAATTTCCATAGGTAATTATAAATATTTTAATTCATCCATTATATCGTTAGGTATGTCAATCATTATATCGCATATATCAAAATATGTCCTGTATAAAAATGTTCCTTCTATCAAGTCGGGCGAGCATCCTACAATCTTTTTTGCTTCCTGTTTTTTCAGCAGTCTTAGTTTCCCGTTTTCCTTTTCCACGTCACGTCTTATTGCTCTTCTCTGGTCCATCAGTGCTTCCCGTATTGTTTTGTTCACATACGGTTTGTCAAGAAGTTCCGGGTTTATACTGAATCCGCAATATCCTAGGTTTGTTCCTTTTATACGTGTTACCATTTCATCGGCAAGCTGTGCCCTTAGATCGAAATAGAATCTTACAGGTTGATCATCCTTGCTTTTGTCTAGTCTTTTCGGAACACCTCTAAGTATTGCCAGACTTTCGGGAAATGCGTCACGGAATGTCGGTGCTCCAAGACCGTCAAATGCTAGTCTGTTTTCACCGATTCCCCATTTCCGTAGATTGTTTCTTACCCATAGGTTCAAATCCCTAGGCTTTAATGTGTTTGACCATTCTAGGTCTTGTAAGTGGTGTCCTATGAAGTGCCCCATTACACAAACGTCACCAAGACCGTATGCTATATCCAGTGTAGCACATTCAAAATAATCGTCAAACACAGGCTGAGATGAGAACATTTCCTCCATTTCGTCACGGGTTATCCACTCGTTTCCCCCTTTTATCAGCTTCCATGAACCTAATGCGTTTATGGATACTTCTTGTGCTGTCCCTCCAAGGTTTTTCTGATAGTCGGGATTGGAAGCCATAAGTATCTTGTTATCTTCCAGCCCGGAAGCTATAAAGGTTATGCTCTTGATGTATCTTTTACAGTTTGTTTCGTCAATTTTGGTATTTTTACCGAATCTTGCGATGATATAATCTTTTGCCTGAGCAAATACTTCTTGTGGGCTGTCACCCCATGCTGTTTCATGTATAGTATCTCCATATTGAAAGAAATATCTTACTTTCCCCGATCTTTCTGGAATTGCTATTCCATCATCGTCTACCCACCATGATACCATTGCTCTCCAGAAATCGCTATACGGATTTGGGTTGCACGCGCCTATAAGGCTTGTTCTTAGTCCTGATGATGAACGCAATACCGTTTGAAGGTAGTTTATGATAGGTTCCGTTGCCTGTGAGCACTCGTCTATCGCCACCTTGACAACGTTACCACCCTGTTGTCTGTCCTTAAATTCATTTACGCCTTTTTCTCCCGACAAGCAGGCATCCCCAAAATAATCATATCGTATTTCACCTCCTGCGTCAAGTCTTGAAAGGCGTTTTGAATCAATATACTCACCATAAGGTTCAACCATCTTTGAAACCACCTTAAGGATACCGTCCGCTTTTTCTGCGGATGTCTTGTCCTTACGGAAAACAAGTGCGGAAAATGATGGATGGTTGCATGAACTCAATATATCCATTCCAAGGCATACGGATTTTCCTCCCCCACGATTCCCGTGAAGTATCTTTATCCCTGCCCTGTTCCTTAGAAATGCCTCCTGTGAACCTTTCTGTGGGGCAAGCATATTTACCTTGTACCCCTTGCTTCTTCTGTCCTCTATATATCTTTGGACGAAATCAAGGCTTTTATATGGTATGATTCCCCTCTTGCCATATCGTTTCAGCGATTTGACAACATCCTTAGTCTTTAATCCTCGGTATTTTAAGTCAATTTCTTCCATCGTTTTCTATGTATCCCGCAAATATAATATTTTTTTAAATATTTTTTTGCTTATACACATTTTTTAACTACATTTGCATCGGTAAGAGGTACTTACTGTGCGCAAAGGTCTTGTGCATGAATCACATAAAAAATAAATAGTATATGGATGAAAATGTAAAAGTCATTTTTGAAGGTATCAAGAATGCGTTGGGAGAAAGTAGCTCCGTTATTACAGATCGTACAATCGAACAGACAATTAATGAGTTCTCAGCGTTCGCACCGCAGGAAAATGCGGAAAAGTTCTGGAATGAAAGTGTTGTGAATCATTTAAAGAACACTGTGGCAGGTCAGGTAAGAGCGTTTGCGTCTGATAAGCGCAAAGAGTGGGATACAATCAAGGAACAGGAGATATCCAACTTGAAAAAGGAATGGGAAAAATCACATTCGTCACAACAACAACAACAACAACAACAATCATCCGAACAGAAACAGTTTGAGTTGCCCGATGATGTCAAGGCTAAACTTGAAGAGTTTGAAAAGTTCAAGAAAGAGTTTGAAGCTAAAGAGCAGGAGGAAAAGCAGAAGCAGATTGTAACTGAAAAGCGCAAGAAGCTGTCTGATTTGATTAAACGCCCGGAAGCGGGTATGCCTAACGAGTTGTTGCGCAACATCATTTTTGAGAACATTCAGATTTCGCCCGAAGAGGAAGATACAAGCATTCTTCTGAAAATACAGGGAAAGTACAATGAAACGTGTACTAAATACACAAAGGATGGCATTAATCCTTTCATCTCTGACAAGGGTGGTTCTAGCGATGTAAAGTCATTCATAGATAGAAAGAGAGAAGAAGATAAGGCTAACAAGGAAAACAACATTGTCAGCCGATATTACAGTAAAATTAACAAATAGTTTTTTTAATTATGAAAGCAGGAGTTCTTGCAACAAGTTATAGTAAGATTGGTGGCGCAAGACATATCTTTTCTAATGATACGTCTTTGCACGTACTGTTGGTAGGATGTAACGTTCCAGTAGAACGTATGCCTACAGTTGGGAACAAACTTCCGGCTGGCACTATGATTAAATGTGATTCCTCAAAGCAGAATGGCGGTGACATTCACTATTCATTCAGAATGTACGAGAAATCGGATTCTGGTGCTACGGTAAAAGTTGAAAAAATCATGGGTAATACAGTTGCCAAGGTTGGCATGGTTGTCGGTAAAGCACCTACTACTGCCGCAGGTACTACAACTGGCTTTACCATTAACGCTATTGATTCGTCTCATGACGAATATGACATCCTTACATTGTCCGGGGATGCAGGTAAATTGGAATTGACCGATATTTTGGTTGAAGTTACACAGGTTGGTGCTAGCGCAAAATTCAAGGTTATTCCTAATGCTATCCTGCCTTATGATGTTGACACCATTCCAGGTGCCACTCTCTATCCTTTCAACGGTGCATGGATGGTGACAAGTGAGATTTTGGAAAAACGCATTCCGCCCGTAGCTTCGGCAATCAAAAAGGCGATGAAGGATGATGAATCATATCCTTGCGTTTTCCGTTACACATTGTATAACTAATTAAATTTTTTCGTTTTATGCAAAGATCGACATTTAGTTTCTATGATTGGCATTTTTCCGGGGAGATGCAGGAACTTATGGATTATGCCAATCAGAAATTTGATAACGAAAACTGGAGAAGCTACGGAGATTGGGATGTTCCTCAGATGAGCAAATCATGGAACGTGATGGTTGACGAATACACACAGGCTACCCGTCCTGTGATGCTTGCTCCTTTGGCTGAAAAGCCTATCATGGACACTACGGGATTTGAATGGTATTCGGGCCGTATTCCGAAGATGGGTCACGCCATTCAGTTTATGGAAACCGATATTCAGGAGTTCTATGAACTTGACATTCCGCAAGGTGCATTGCTTGACAAGATCCGTGAGAAGTGGTACACAAAGATGGAAGCGTGTATTCAAGGTTTCCATACCGAGTTGAACTGCATGACTTATCAGGCTCTTTCTACAGGTATGCTTAACTATACAGCTAGTGGTACCAACTCAATCCCTGTTCAGATTGACTATCGTGTTCCTGCAAAACACAAGTTGAAAGCGTTGAAACAGAAATGGTTTAGCGATACAGACTGGACACCGAACGAGAACGCTGATCCTATTAAAGACCTTCAAAGAATGTGTAAGATTGCCGACAATGATGGTGTTCCATACGATCACTTTGAAATGTCCAAGGATTTGTATGACAACTTCCTGATGCACCCGAAAGTGACAGCAGCAGTACAGGCTCGTCTTGTTCCTGCCGCAGCATCTACTACAATCTATCCTATGAACAATCAGGAGATTGTTGATGTGCTGATGAAGGTGTTCTCTATTCCTGTGATTATCCCTATTGAGGAAAAATCAAAATGGAACAAACTTGGCGTGATTGAGGAAGCCAAACCGTCTTTTGAAAAGAACACCGTTGTTCTTGTTCAGAGCGGTCAGTTCTTCCGTATCAAGAACTCACCGTCAATGTATTTGCAGGATACCAACCCGGCTGTACGTATTTCTTCTTTGGAAGGCGGACGTATCGCGTTCTTGCATCAGTATTCTTCCGAACCGTATGCAGAAAAGAGTTCAGGTGAGTTGTGGGCATGTCCTGTGATGAAGAATCCGAACAACCTTATCATTATGAAGGTTGACGAACAGTCAAATACGGGATTGTAAAAGGTTGAACCATGAAGGTCATTATTGATATAAATGGCGAAGGCACAGCAAAGGGCGCAGGGGAGTATTTCATTGGAGATACTCTCACGCTCCAAGCTATTCCCGAAGAAAGTGTAGAGTTCGGATACTGGCTTATTGCCGACAATGAAACATTGAAGCCGGAAGATAGACTGAAAGTTTCGGATAATCCGTTTACTATTCAAGTTACCCCTCAGATAACAGCAAAGGGTAACATGAAGGTGGAAGCATATTTCTATATGTCTATGCGTGAATATCTGAAAGCACAGATTGACTATGAGTTGAAAAACACATCATATATCAGTGTTGCCCAGAAATGGGGATTCCGTTTGTCTGATGACAGCCGTGAAACGTCTGAGATGAAGAAGGATTTGGCTTATGCTGACTTGTTGCTCATTGTTTGCACTGCCCCTTCAACGATACAGGGAAAGACGAAGAAAGCCGGGAACTGGTCAATTACCGACACAAGCAAGACTATTTCTATCAATGACAAGAAAAGATTGGAGCAACGCGCAAAGGATTTATACGCCAAATGGGGTTTGAATTTGGATGTTGGAACAGATGTTGAAATAACTAGATTAAGATGGTAGTATGGGAAAGAGTATTTTAGGTGAGGATATGTTTCCTGATATGGTTAGAATTTATCAGAACAAGAACAGTTCGGATAAATATCAGACTACCCCATATTGGGAGATGATATACGAAGGAAGGGCAAACATACAGGAAAAGGACACAGGTTCGGAAACGAATGATGTTGACAAATCCGAATATGCCGCCTACCTAGAAGATAACGATGTAACCATACCTTCCGGGTGTCTGTTGGATTGGCAGAATTTCAACCATCCGTTTTCGGACAACAGCAATAGTTGGCGTGAGATAAAGAAACCTCCATTTAACAATATGGAATTTGGTACGGTGATATACTTTAACCAAATAGAAAACTAGAATACTATGACAATCAATTGGACGGAAATAATACTTGCTTTGTTGGGTACAAATGGCATAACCCTTCTAACTTCAATGTTAATGTTTAAGCAGAAGAAGGAAAAGATGGAAACTGAAATTGATTCTTCTACCTTGGACAATCTTGAAAAGGGGTTTGCTATTCAGGGTGCTCAGTTGAAGAAGGCGCAAGAGGAAATTTTGAGTTATCAGCAATCTCTCCACGATGCTTATCAGAAGATACAGGAGCTTTACAATGAACTGAATGATATTAAAACAGAACTGAAATGCGCTAAAGATGATCGAGATTTGCTAAAAAAGCAGATTGAGAAACTGAGTAAACCAGTAACAAGAAAGACAAGTATAAAAAATGCAGGCAAATAACAACGATAAAGTATTGAAAGAGTTTGGTAGTAATGTCCAGCTTGCCTTGGATGCTTCTATCATGCAGTTCATGGAAGATATCGCCACGAATATCATGGATGATATAAAAGACATGGAGGGTTTTACCAATCAGACTTTCAATCTTGAAGATAGTTATGGCTGTGGCATTTATAAAGATGGGGTCCTAAAGAAGATTGTGTGGGCAAATGCGGTGAAAGTTGCAAATGAACCTAGGAAACGTAACAATGTAGAATATTGGGGGCGTGAACTTGCCGAAGATTTCTTCAACAGTTACAAATCCGATGGTTCTGACAAATATGAACTGGTTGTCGCTGCTGTCATGTATTATGCCAAGTATGTGGAGAACTATCATTTGTTGAATGTTCTTTCAGATTCTTGGATTAAGACAAAGACAGATTTAAAAGGGGGCAAATATACTGTGGTTTTTAAGAAAATTGCAGCTAATATGTTAAACAAATATTTTAAGTGAAGTTATGGGCTACTTTAATCCTTCAACAATAAATACCACCTTGTACAATATTGTATTGGACAAGAAGATTGCTGACGATGTATATAAGGTACAGCGTCCTGCAAGTGTTGATGATAAGGTAACTAGTTTTATTGTCGTAAACAACAATACAAGAATTGTAAGCAATACTGAGGGCGGCCCTTATGGTCACTTTGGGAAAGGCGAAACAATGGCTACGGTTACTCTGTTTGTAAGGGCATTGCCTGGGAACATATATCCGTCTGTCATGGATGCGTTGAGTGAAAAGATGGTAGAACTGTTCCCTCAAAAGACTATGCAGCTTCATTTCGAGATATTTAATGTTTTACCACCAATGTTTGACGGGGTTGGGTTCTATTATATGTCCGTCCTGTTGAATGTTGACATTTCAAAGGATTAGCCGCATGAAAAACGTGAGAAAAAACAGTGGAGGCGCATCGGTAGATACGTTCTCAACAATTAACAATAACTTTTTAAATACAGAAAATAGAATGGCACGAGTAAATTTAGACACCAGCCCTGCTTACTTGAACGGGCAGTCGGCTGCTTTGACATTTGATGCGATTGAGATTACCGATGAAACTCAATATTCAAGTTTTAAGAATCCGAAGATTCTTCCCAATATTGAATCTGGTACTACGGAATCCGCTGGTACTGACGCTGACACTTCTGAAACAAAGAACGAGCAGGGTGCTACCGTATTCCAGAATATCACACCGGGTACTATGGCATTTACCTTTACAGGTATGTCCACTTCAAAAGCCGCTTTCGCTTTCTTTACACAAGGAAACGAAGCCAGGGCTGAGTTGGAATTAAGTAGTTTAACTGATACTGTTGATGCTTTCGGTAAGGGAGCTTCTCAGAAACTGAAAGCGTTTGGTGCAAGTGCATTCAAGCAGTTTGTACGTCCTATCGGTATTATCAACGGTACTGGTGATCGTATGATCTTCTTCCCGAAGGCATCATGGGCTGTCAGCTTCACAGGTGCTCCAAGTAACGCAGGATACCTTGGATTCTCCGTTACTGTGACAGCATTGGAAGTTAACACTCAGTATTTGAAAACCATGATGGTTCTCGAACTTGACAATTCGGGTATCGGTGGTTGATGTAGACGAGTTATGAATTATTAGCCGGGCGTTTTCGTCCGGCTTTATTGTTTTTTAACTGTTTCTATTTTATTGATATTAACTTTTATTGTATTTTTGTGATAAAAAGAAATATAATGAACGATAAAGAATTGTCTGATAAATTAAAGCAAAAGGCTATAAGTCTTAGGCTGTGTAAGGAATGGACAAATGAATGGGGAAACCCGGATAAATATGAATTATGCGAGAAATATATCAGAGGCATTGACTTCTGCCTATTTAACAGATACCCGTCAAATGAAATAATCAAGAAGGAATTTGCAGGAGTTAGGGAGAAGTTTAATATCTTCGTTGATGATACCAACCTTTTCATAAGCAATCCTAAATGGTCTATTTTTAACGGCTCGTGTGATTGTGTTGTCACATTCAACGATTTCGGTATAGGAGAGATGTATGTCAAGGATAACAGCCATGTAAGCCTTGTTGCGCTTGATAACAGCATAGTACACGTATCTTTGATTGACGATGCCAAACTTGATATTGTATCGTCTAAATATACCAAGGTGTTCGTACATACAAATACTCCAAAGAACATATCAAAGGTGGATGTGAAAGGAAAATTAATGATTAAACCGTTCAAGTTAGTTTAAAAAATGGGAATATTTAATTGGAAACAACCTGACTTAGATGATCAGATAAAGATGCAGAAGTTTGCCACTCATAAATACAAAGAGGTTATGGTTGGCAATAAGAAATTCAAGGTGCGTGGTCTTAGACTAGGCGCATATGACTATATTGTGGATAAGCTGCTGATACGTGATATTATCAATCCAGATACAGCAAAAAAGGAAATGATTGCAATTATGAAAAATGACGCATCTATTCCGTACAAAGTTGCAGCGGCAGGAGTATTGAATAACTATTGGTTTTTTGAGATAATTCCTTTTGCAAGACGTATATACGCTTGGTGGTTAAGCAGGCACTATGACCATAAGGAACTAACTCCGTTGATAGAAGCCATCGTGGAGGGGGCTAATGTAAGTGATTTTTTTACAAATACAATCCGTTTAGCGTTCTTGATAGATACGACAGCGACATTAAGCAAGAAGGATGCCATGAAATTATCTCTCGATGCAAAATCGGCTCACGAGGATCTATCCAAAAAGATTTCCCCCAATTCAGAGGGGATTTAAGGCTATTCGGAGGGTTGATGATAATCAAGGACTGGGCTTTGCTATGGAAATATTCATGGAGTTATATACAGGCAGTAATAATGGACCAGCCTAAACTTGATTATCATTTTGAAGAGAAAGTTAAGTTGTACAAGGCTTCTCTTACAGAAGATTTATATAAGGAAGCTAACAAGGATGCAAGTGGCTTTATATATAGATTCAAAGAATCTAAACCTAAAGAAGAGCATCCCGATATATTACTAAAAGATGTTTTGCGATGATAACAAAATACGATCCTAAAATATATCCCCTTAAACTGTATGTTGCAGTGGGGGATGATCAATGGGGGGAAATATATAGAAAATTCACCAAACTTAATCATGATCCGATAGATACATCCAAAGATGAAATTAAGGGCTGTAAAGGCATGACTATTTTTGTAAGGGAAAAAAGTACAAACCATTTAGGTGTACTTATTTGGTTATCCAATGATGGTATAGGGGTAAGCACTGTTGCTCATGAATCTGCTCATTATGTTTGTAATGTATTTGATTATTGTGATATAGCAATGGGGTATAAAAATGGGCAGGATGAGCACTTTGCATACTTTATAGGTTGGTGTGTTGAATGCGTAATGGATAGCGTTACGAAATATTTAAAAAAAAGCATTAAGGGACAAATTGACACAGATAAATAAAATAAGCCCGAAAGTTACACGAACTTTCGGGCTATTTTGTAACCTGAAAACAATATGAAACCGATACCTATGTATCCAAGATTGATTAGTATTTTTTGCCATTTAGACAATTCCTTTTCTACCTTTACTTCTACAATTTTCTCCACGGTTATTATCGAATCTTTCGTCACTACCGTTTCTTTTTCCAAAGATGGAATACTGTCTTGTAAGAAATTCGTCTTGTTTTTTAAACTATGAAAAAGTCTACCATCTGCCATTATTCTAGCGTCTGATATGGCTAATGATGTTTCAAGATGTGAACTGTCTTCAAACGTTACTTGTTGTGTATGCTCTACAGGAAGGGTGATTATTTTTGATTGCCATACTATTCTTTCTGTCACTGTCGTGTTGTGGTCTACTATAGTTGTATTTGTCGAAGAGGGAAGTAGCTTGCGTGAGCAAGAACACGACAGTAACAAAAAAAATAGCAATATAGAAAACGGCTTATTCATCCATCAAGTTTGTTGCTATAAGAGATATAAACTCTTCTTTCGGTATCTTCAACGGTTCAGGGGTGTTCCATTTTACTTCAATCGTTCCGTTAGTGCCGATAAGATCAATAATGTGAGTAAATCCTTCAAAAGAAAGATATTTAGGTTTCATTTCTGAATCTTCCTGTAATTTTTGCTGGTATGCCTCAGAGTATGCTTTGTTAAGTTCTTCTGTTTCCTTGTTGAAATCCTCTTCTGTTTTTCTGATTTCATCCGCTTCTTTCTTTTCCTCTTTTGTCGCGTCTTCCTTTCCATCAATTTCCTTCATGCGGTTGATATTCTGGGCACGCTCATCGTATCCTTCCTTCTTTATTTCTTTAACAAGTTGTTGCATATCATCCTCAAATGATTTTACACCTTTGTCGTAAGATACACGCATAAGCATAATCTTTGCTTTCAAATCTGATGGAAGTTCCTTATCTCCTAATGATAGAGGGATATTCAAGAGAGTTAATCTCTTTAAAAACATTTCTTGATTTGTCATATCTTCTTCTTTTAAAACGAAACTGTTGATATTCCTTTTTGATTGATGTAGCTTTTTACATCGGTAACAAAGGAGTTGATAATGGTAATTATAGCGATCTGGGTATCCAATTCCGGGTGGTCATTGTAGTTTATATTTATACCTCCTCCCTGGTTGAAATAAAAAGTCGCTAACATATTTTCCGACTCAAGAGATTTCACTTCTCCGCCATCAAATGAATTGATGTTAGTGCCATCTGATACGTTTACATTTGCTTTTACTTTATACTGTTTTTCATTATTAGCATCATTACTGAACATGACACTAGCACTATTTACGCCTACTAGCGTTACTTTGTTTTCTTCTACAGCCATAGTTATAAAAATTAGTCAATGCAAAGATAGTATAATTGGCTTTATTTACTATTTTTAATGTGTTAAAAAATACTAAAGCAATGTTCTACTAAAATTAATCGTAAACTTTACGCGCAATTAATTCGCGTTGGGAATTGCCATTTCCCTCTACCGATTAGCGTATAAACCGCCTCGTCGGATACTTTTTTCCTTATGATATTAAGTGCAGCATTTACATCAGCATTTATTTCCCATTGGGGAGAAACAAACATTCCTCTCTTAGTGCGTTCACCTATGTATTCTCTATGCTTGCATATTTTTTCCTTATCAATAAAGCTACATTTGCTAGTATAACTTTCTTCCGTTATTATGACGTTTATTCCTTTCAATTGTGCTTTGTATCTAATCATTTCTATAAGTTGTTTGAAAGGTATTGCGACAAATTTCTGATTGTTTACCTTCCCGATATTAACCTCTTGTTTCCATCCTTTATTGTAACCAATGACAATAGTATTGATATTGTTGGAAACTGCATGATTGATTATTATCCTAGATGCTTTGTGTATATAGTCAGAAATTCGTCTGTTTCGTTTTTCTGTAGTTCGCTTAATTCGTTTTGATGAATCTGTCTTAATCCTGCTACGTAGATATGCTATTTTCTTATTGTAATACTGGTTTATTGCCTTTACTGGTTTACCATTAATAATAAATGCAAATCCTGTGTTTGTAGCACATGTGGACAGGTTGTTTATTCCCAAATCAATTCCCATGTACCGTCCGTTGTCTGGCATCATTTCCTTTTCTTGTCTGTTATATACCACTTCCATTACTATATGGTTAGCCTTTGGAACAAACCGTACCTGCTGTATATTATTTTGTTTGGTTGTAGCAGTAAAGGTGTATTGTTTTGGTAGTTTTATAATGCCTTTTTCTCTCTTTGTTGATAAGGATGTTGTGGTAAATATGGCTATAAACCTACCCTGTTTATCTAAATATTTAGGAATATGTATTTTCTCTGTGTATTTTCCCTCCTTCTTTTTCCTTAGTAGCTTAAAAAATGATTTAAAGTTATGGTCAACCAACATTAGTACCTGTTGTGATACGGATGTAGGTAGTGCGCGATAATCACAATTGTTTTCACTTCTTAGCTTCTTATCCAGTTCATAGTAATTAAGGTACTTATGTTCTTCTTTCTCCATGAAGAAGTGCTGTCTAACGTGATATAATCCAGTATTATACAAGTTCTTACACTTATATAATATATCATCCAATTCTGCATAACGCTTATCGGATCTGTGGATTATGTGACGTTCTACTAGTTTCATGAAGTTAGGGCAATTATGTATATTTACCAGTATTATGTTTTGCCAGTAAAAGGAATTATAATATGTTAGACATAATATCCTCCTATTATTGACAATGCAAATATACAATATTGTAATTACAATAGAAAAAAATACATGTTAATATATTATAAATATATTATCTTTTTGTTATTTTGATTTTTTTTAGCTATTTTAGCAACTTGAAAATAGAACAAGTATAACCATTTATAATGGTGTCAATTTATTCCTTAATACCATTAATAATTATATATCATGGCTGATATTGATTTAGGAGCATTAAAATTCAAGATAGGACTAGATGATTCAGGTCTTGACAAACAGATAAAAGACATACAGAAGAAGTTACAGGACACTTTCAATCAGGAAATGTCCTTCAAGCCTGTATTGACTGATATTGGTAAGATTAACAAACAATTGTCAGAAGTAGCTGAAAAAATAAAGAATGCAAATGAAAGCGCATCTAAAGTAGGAAATGGTAAATCAAATAAGAAAATGGACATGCTTGTCCAAATCGAAAATTTATCAAATAAGATAGTTGAAGCTACAAGGGAGTATGACAGATTAGAAAAGACTTACCGTAACCTTGGTAATACAGGTGGAGATAAAGGTATGTCTACAAGAAAAGCAAATCTTGAAAGTCAAAAGAAAGCAATAAACGATCTTGTATCTGAACTGAATAGATTGAAAACTGCATATTCCCTTACAGCAAATAGTGCGCCTAAATTGTCTATTACTGATGAAAGGGAGCTTAATCTTCTACGTCAGCAATATGAGATGGAGATTGCAAGGACAAAAGAAATGGATAGACAGGCTGCAAAACAAGAACAGTCAAACAGAAGAATGCAGCAAGCCAATCAGAGATATCTTCAATTTTTGTCAGGTCAGTCAGGTCTTGCACTTGGTATGCCGGAAGGAAGTGCAGAAGACTTGAATAGGAAGATAGCAGCCATACAGAAACGTCTAGAACTGTTGACTAAATTTAAGGTTGAAATCCCTTTGAATAGCAGTCAAGTAACAAAGGCTGATACTCTTATTCAAAGATTACAAGGTAGATTGGAAAAATTGCAATCGTCTTTGAAACAAACGTCAACTAATGAATTGCTTAATATCAATCCAACATCTATCAATCAGGCTAATAATCTTATTTCTGAATTGACTAACAGGCGAAATGCTCTTAATACGACTGATGCGAACTATAACCGCACCCTTACTCTTCTTAACAGAAAGATACAGGAGCATAACAAATTTGTCAATGAAGCGACAGCTTATGGAGTGAAGATGCAGCAAACCAATCAGAAAAATGCCGCAAGTTCAAAGGAATTTACCGAGGAACTGACAAAGCAGAGCAGAATGATGCGTGAGTTTGTCAATACGATAAAGACTTATGCCGGATTCTACTTTTTCAGAGATATGTTTCAGGAACTTGTTGCCATTCGTGGAGAGTTTGAGCTGCAACAGGTGTCATTACGTGCCATTATACAAGATGCAAGACGGGCTGACCAGATATTCAGTCAGATTAAGGGCCTTGCTGTAATATCTCCTTTCCAGTTCAGTGATTTGGTTGGATATACCAAACAGCTTGCAGCATTCCAGATACCTGTCAACGAATTGTACGGTACAATGAAAAGCCTTGCGGACGTTTCCGCAGGTCTTGGCGTTGATATGGGACGTATCATTCTTGCCTATGGTCAGATAAGAAGTGCAGGTGTGTTAAGGGGGCAGGAATTACGCCAGTTGACAGAGGCCGGTATTCCTGCATTGGACGCATTGAGAAAGAAACTGGAAGAAGTAAGAGGCGTGGCTCAAACTACTGATGATGTGTTCAACGCCATATCAACACGTCAGATTCCTTTTGAGTATATTCGGGAGATGTTTACCACAATGACGGAAGATGGTGGTATATTCTACAAAATGCAGGAAATACAAGCTGCATCTTTGAAAGGTATGGTAAGCAACCTAGCCGATTCATACAAGATTATGATGAATGACATAGGTGAGGCGAATGATTCCGTTCTGAAAGGAATTGTTGGAAGCATAACCGATGCGATGAACAACTGGAGATATTTCTCTAAAGCAATAGAGGGCGTTGCTGTAGGATATGCCGCATTAAAGGGATTACAGCTAGCTAGAACAGCCATGCTTGGTAAAGAAGTTGTCGCAACAACTAATTCTATTAAGGCTGAGAAATTACGGGAAGCCCAATTGCTTAAACAGGCTGCGATGTACAGAACACTCACTACTGCCGAGAGATGGAAGATAGCGACAGCATCCAAACTGTCTGCCGTAGAGATAGCTGCTGCCGTTAATTCGGGAAAGATGTCAGCAGAGATGGCAAAACGTATTCTTGCCACAAATATGCTGACACAGGCTGAACGGCATCTTCTTGTCACCGAACTTAAACTGACAGGTGCGGAAGCTGCAAGAATGTTATCTATGACAAAAACGACAATGTTGATGAACAGATTCAAACTGGCAACATTCGGATTGACAAATTCATTGAAAACATTGTGGCTTACGATAAAGGCTAATCCTCTTATGACAATACTTACCGTTGCAGGACTTGTAGCGGAAGCGTTTCATATCATGTCTGCACGTTCGGAAGAGTTCAATCAGAAGATAAAGGATAGTGCAAAGTCTTTCCGTGAATCATACAGTGATTTGCAAAAAGACCTTGACAAGATAAACTTCGATAAACTTACCCCGGAAAACCTTGAACAGCTTGACACGAAACAGTTGCAGTCGTATGAGGAAACACTTACTGGAGTATTGTCTAAATATGGCAATATAGGGCAATATATAGTACAGAACAGCAAGAAGATAGATGATCAGAAATCACGTGTGGAATATCTGCAAAAGTCAGCATCGGAACTAGAGCAGGTTTATAAGCGCGCTGCCGAAAATGCGGATATAATGTTCAAGGCGGATAAGGCAACATCTACGGGTGTATTTGGAGATTCATTCTCTGATATGCTTAAAGATTACGAGGAATCGTCTGTAAAACTCACTTCGGCAAGTAAGGATATAGAAGAGTTTCGTGGTCAGATAGTACAGGCATCCAAGGAGATTATAAACATGGGTAAGGGTACTAAGGAATGGAGAAACGAACTTACCGAACTGATAAACAAAGGGGCTTCGGCAGCTACTATTGTAGAGAAGATACGTTCTTTAGCTGAAACGTCAGGAGATGCACGAACATTTGAAATATTCAAGAACAAAACCCATTTTGACAGTGAGGAATTGTTGAAGGAATATGAGAAATTGAGGATGGGCATAATGGGCGAAACTGAAGAACTTGAAAAATCATTTAATGTTTTTGCAAACAGTCTTGAGAAAGAACTGAAAAAAGTATTTGTAGGTATTGATGTAAATAAATTAAATGATGCTCAAAAGGACTTTATAAGGATTCAATCTGAAAATTTTGCCACAACTAGCGAACTTGGGGAGAATGCTAAAAAATTGTTTAATGAATTTATTGACAAAAAATATGCTGTTAAAATAGAACTTGACGATAAGGAAGCACAAGAAGGATTGACGGGATGGAAAAAATCTCTTGACGAAATTACAGGGCATAAATGGACTATTGCTATAAAGGCTGCCGATGTGAAATCTATGGAGGATTACTTTAAATCGGTAAAACAGGAATATAAAGACGCCAAAAGTTCAATAGAAAATTTACAGCGCACCATTGATATGTATGTTAGCCAAGGAAAGGTCAAGAAACTTGGAGATGAGTATCAAATTACAGGCATTGTAAGCCCTTATGAAGCCGAGCAAGTACAACAGACGGTATATGAGATTAACGCTGCCAACGAAGCGATGTCAAAGGCTACGGGAACAGCAAAACAATTCAACCTTGAACTGGAAAAGCAGAAAAAGGAAGCACAAAAAAGAGATCCTCTTGCTGACCTTTGGAAAAACAGGTTGTCATTGCTTGAATCCGCCTATTCCAAGTTCAAGGATTTGAGCATTAACATAGGTAAGGAAGAAGCCAAAAAGCAGATTGAATCCATCTACGGTTCACAGGCGTTAAAACTTGGCGTAGACCTTGTATATGACAAACAGGCTATTGTTGACAATTACAACAAGGCTGCAAAGGAATTGGAAACACGTGTTCCACAGGATGCTGTTAAAAATGCAAGGAAAGCAGCCGAATTGTCCTCTGAAATTTATGTTGATGCAGCCAAGAAGGTGATGAAGAGGATTACGGATGAGTTTGACAGATACAAGAACAAGTATGACTTTTACAGTGACATACTTGGGATAACGGGTGATTCAGACCTTGCCTTAGACCTTGCCGTTCAATTCAGCGGTGACACATCTACCATGGCTGAAAGTTTTGCAGCAGGTATATATAACAATTTGCAATCCGCATTGGCAGGAATGAATCTTGACCTTGGCGTTTCTGTCGTGCCCGACACATCTTCATTCACCTCAATGAACCAGTATATCAATCAGGTACAGGAGGCTATTAAGGGGAATAAGAATATAGGTGATGAACAGAAACAAGTTATCCAAGGTATGATTGACGCATGGAAAGGCTATTTCGGTGAGATGGCTAGACAATATGCTAATGATTTGGCTGAATATGGAGATTATTATACCCAGGTGGATATTATCAGAGAAAAGTACCGTAAAAAGATCGCAACCGCAGAAGGAATGGGTAATACATCCTTGACTTCCGCATTGCAGAAAAGCGAAGAGATGGACTTGTTTAAGTTGACTACCGACTATCAAAACTTCTTCGGTGCGGTGGAAGCAATGTCTATGGAAGCTGCAAATACTGTAGCTGACAAGACAAGGGAAATGCTTAATAGTGCATTCAGATCGGGTGCTATCAGTGCAAGAGAGTACATGAAAGAACTTGAACGCGTGGACAAGCAGATAGAGAAGATGATGAAGAACAATCAGTCTGACTTGCAAACATACATGAAAGATGGTATTGAAGGTCTGTACAACAAGAGATATGATGCTGGAAAGTCAAAGATGATGGCAGGTATGAATGATATGCAACAGGCTATGGCTGACATCAAAAATGCTTCCAAGGCATATGAGGACGCAATGAAGAATGGTGATGAAGAAGCCGCCAATGCCGCTTTGAGTGCCAAGTCGGAAGCCGAATCAAGATATAAGAGCGGACAGGAAGCTGTCAAGACTGGTAAAGGAATGATGGCTGCCGCACAGAACGCTTTGCAGACGGTAAATCTTATCGACTTTATCATAACCAACATATACAATGCCATAAAAGCCATGCAGCAGATAATAGCATCCGTGTCCAACCTCATGGATTCTATGGGTAAGGATACCGAGAGCGGATTTATGCGAGAAATGAACCAGTTCTCGGAAGCTATGGGAGTTATGAATGAAGGCGTGAAGAAATCATGGGATTCATTCAAAAGCGGTGATTTTGCAGGTGCGATAGGCTCGGCAATATCCATGCCTCTTGATGTTATCGCTACATTTAACAGACAGCATGACAAAAGGCTCCAAAAGCATATAGAAGATCTTGAATTTGAATCAAAGAAGTTGACCAATATATATAATATGCTTGAAAAGGAATTTGAGCACATTATAGACCCGGCAAAACTTGATGAGGTGACATCCCAACAGGTATCAAATCTGAAAGAACAGTTGCAAATTCAAAAGGATATTCTAGCAGCCGAAGAAGATAAGAAAAAGTCAGATAGAGAAAAAGTAGAAGATTACAAACAGACAATAAAAGAATTGGAGTATGAGATAAGATATTATACGGAAACGCTTGCCAGCGAATTGTATAGCATTGACTTGAAAGGCTGGGCTAGTCAGATAGGTGATGCTCTTGTTGAAGCATGGCTGAAAGGCGAGGATGCTGCAAAGGCTTATAAGGACACTGTGGCAGACGTTATGAGAGATGTTGTTAAGAGTTGGGTACAGCAACAATACATAGAAAAGGCAATGCAACAGGTACAGACCACATTGTTCGGAGCAGACGGCAAAGGTGGTATGTTTGCGGATAACAAGATAGATAAGGATGAACTTATAATACTAGGAAATGTAATGGGTTCATTGGAATCAGCCTTTGCGGAAGCCGGAGGTGTAGTCAATGAGATAAACAACGCCCTTGGTGGTATGCTTACCGAAACGGAGGAAAATGCGGAAGGTCTGTCCAATGCCATTGCAGGAGTTGACGAGAATACGTTCAACCAGGCATTGGGGTATCTTAACGGAATGAGATACGAAATGGTTGTACAAAGCGATCTACTCCGTCAGTTGGTATCGCTTAACGGTGGTTCGACAGGAACTGGAGGAACGAATATGACAGCCATACAGCAGTCACAGTTGGAGGTTCTCACCCAGCAGCTTGCCGCAACTATGGCGATAAAGACAGCACTCCTAAGTGTAGTTTCTATCGCTCCAAGGTCAGGAGGAAATGCGATAAAAGTTATTGTAGACTAAAAAATACGCCCTACTAACTTCACAGTTGATAGGGCGTTTATTATGAACAAAAAAACAAAAATTTGAAATACAAGAACAAGAGGTGCTTGGCGGAATCGAACCGCCGTTATCAGTTTTGCAGACTGTTGACTAAACCACTCATCCAAAGCACCAATTTTTATGCAAATATAGAAAAATAATTTTTAAATTTACATAAACTTTAAAACTATTTTTGCTATCTTTGCACTAATAAACAATGTACACGAATGGCTATATCTAAATATTTTATAAAGAAAGGAAGCGATACGGCAAAGGATTTGTATGCCACATACAGGCTGTATATACTTGAAAGCAAGGGATTATGGGATTTGCCGACAAGAAAGGAAGCCTATGCCGAAAAATGGTATGACAAGAACGGTCAGAAGGTGTACGAACCTGTCACGCCTGTTTACCAGCCAACGGAAGGAAGCATAACATTTGCCGCTTTGGGAGATGTGGAAACGGTAAAGACGAATATCCGTTCGTTCTATTCATATATAACCAATGTGATACCTGCCACTCCCGGTACGCCATACGGTTCATCCTCTTTCTCTATATGGAATGATGTATGGGGAGAATCGGCAAAGCAGGTGATAAGATGCACGGGTTTTGAAACAGGTGCAAAGATGAGTTATCAGGACGTTCAGGACTTGCAGAACCCGGACCGACTTGTGTCCGCCTATACATTTTCGTTAAATTTCAGTATTGACCAACCAACTCTTTAAAGACCAATGATTTTACAGATTAAAAGAGGAAATAAGGTTATTGCGGAGAGTGCTGATTTCTCATACAGCCCGTCTTTGCAGGAAGTGAGAAAATTGACTTGTGAAGTCGTTTCCGTTGTTCCGATAGAGTTCAAGGCATACAACTCAAAGAGTGAATCGGAATACGATACAGTCGTATATAACGGTAATACATTCATCCTGTACCAAGCCCCATCGGGAGATAATCTTAACGAAGCAGGAAAATACAAATACTCCCTTCTGTTTTACGGTAAGGAGGTGCTTTTGCAGAATGTGGCATTTCTTGACATAGTAAGCGGAACAGGTGGGGAAATAAATAAGATAAGATACACTCATGGCGGTCTGTTCCAGTTTTGGGGTGATGCAAAACAGCTTGCCGCACGTATAGAAGCGAATATACAGTCTTACAATGCGTCATTGGGTGCAGGATATACAGGCATTGGCACATGGACATTGAATGTGGATGCGGAAGGCGAACTGACAGAGGATATGATTGACATAACCGATGGCACCAACCTGTTTGAAGCATTGAAGAACTTCTATGACAAGTTTTATCTCAATTATTACTTCTCAACGACAGCGAACGGTGGGATAATAACCATTACGGACAAGACAAGACCGTCCGTAAACTGGACATTCAAGCAGGGTGACGGTGGGGGTGCTGTAAAAGTTTCCTCTTCCGTAGATACAAGTACACCTGTCATAACCCGAATCATACCACAAGGTGGAAGCAGGAACGTTCCGCCTGAATACAAGAAGGACGCTAAGCCTGCCGATGAATCACGCTATTGCCCGTACATCCTTCTTCCGAATGATTCTGACGGAAATATAAGATATTATCTTGACAGCGAATACGGATTGAAGAACTATGGTGTAAGAGGAAAAACCATATCAAATACATTCAGTGGGATATATCCTTCCATCAGAGGGAAAAAACTTGGCGATTTGTATCCGTCAGGACTTCCCGAATGGGATACATACAAGGCGGACGGAGAACCCGATCCTCAATCGGGAAAGGTGGCAGGTGAGGGTGCTAGCGCATCTACACGGATAGACAAGATTATCGGGTCTACTCCTATAAAGAGTGATGATAGTGACAGTTTCTTCATTTATATGACCTCTCCCGGATTCAACCTAGGGTACAAGGTATATGAGGACGGTGATTCATCCGACAAGATAAACGACAATGTGCAGCCCCAGTACAAGCCCCATGCTATGTTTGACAAGTACAGGGATTTTGAGAGTTTTGATATATATGGTACAAGGGCATATTATGACCAGCCTGTAAAGGTTACTGCCACATTCTCCGGGAAGATGTTTTTCAGTATATTACCTATAGGAAGTGATGCTGTAGGGAAAAAGGTGAAGATTAACCTACGTATGGTTACGAACCGTGTATTGGGTCAGGCTTCTCCTTTGAAAGAGGTTGTAATTGGTGAGGAAGGTGCTACTGGTATGCTTGAAATACCTTACGACAAGACCGCCCTTGTAGGATATATAGAAAAAGGTCAGAATACGACAGTCACCATACGTGTTGAGTTCACGTTTGATTCAGATGTTCCTGCCGGAAGCTGTAAGATAGGCTTTAGTGAGGAAATGACCTGTAACATACATTTCGGTAATCAGGACGGTTCACAGGACAGGTTCTATTACAAATACGCTTCTGTGACGGATGCAGTGTTCAGTATGCGTACAGGAACTTATACGGGAACAGAATTTAAGATAAACAAAAACGGTATTATTCCTCTTTACGGTGAGGTGAACGGTGATACGGGGGAAACGGAAGAGGATGTTGCCATGTTTAATAAGGGGGCACGATATAAAATATCATGCTACAGAACGGATAGCGACAATGCCAAACTTCCGCTTTATACGGATGGTAAATCTCCTTCAATTGCAGCAGGAACGGAGTTTGTCATTCTGAATATTGTCATGCCCGAATCGTATGTGACAATGGCTGAGAACACGCTTGAAAAAGCGGCTCTTGATTACCTGTCAAGATATGACCATGAGAACCGAACCGTTTCACTTGACATATCTAGCGGATTTGTCGCAGAGCATCCTAGTCTTTTCATTGACTTCCTAGAAGGTAATATGTTAAAGGTAAGGGATGATGGAATAGGCGTGTTCGACCTGTCAGATAATGGTCAGATAGTGGATATGCAGTTACAGATACAGTCTTTGGAGATTAAATATTCCAAGGATAATATGTTCCCGTCATATTCATGCACCATTGCAAGAAGAAAGATACTGTCTTTCTATGAACGGTTGGCACAGGAAAATCAAACGGCTTCAACGCAGAATACGACAAATATAACATTGGGTGGAAGTGGTACGGGAAGCGGAACGGGAAGTGGCGGTGGAAGTAGCAATATAACAAATGCCGATCATGCTAAATCCGCATACACACTAGACGATGATACTCCTGTGCTTAATTGGTTTTTGTCAGCACTGAATAACGATGATGCGCAAGGCATAATCAATTTTCTCAAAGGTCTGAAAATAGCCGGGAATTTGGTAAGCCGCATTGTGAAGCGGGGTGACAAGGATGTTACCTACACCGATGAAGACGTAATGAGCGCATTACGTGTAATGGTTGAGATAGAGAACAGTGTGGAGAAGATGAAAGAGATATTCTTGCGGAAGGACGTGGCGGATTCCACTAAGTACTTGTTATCCTTACTGGGCGGAGTCTTGATTAAGAAATATGCCAAGTTCGGTGATTTCGTTACTGGTGTATCAGGTGGATACATAGACGAAAAGGGTGACATGGAAATGGGAAGCGGCGTTTTCCGTAAGCGTTTGTTTGTCCCTGAAATAGCCTATAACCGTACAACCTATTTCAAAGGACGTATGGTAAACTCCCCCGGTGGCGGTTGTAGCGTATTGTCATACGTGGATAACGGCGATGGAACCTACACCATCACTCCCGATCTGACGGACGCGGACGGATTGAGCCAGTTTGTTGATGATATCCTTACCACCTATTTTGTGACTAAGAATAGCGAAGGCAAACTGAACGGTTTTGAAGAAATGAAATTCCGTGTGACTGCCGCAGATTATACCGCCAAGAAGTTTACTGTCATTCCCCGTCCGGGGCATTCTGACTGGAAACCTGCCGAGCAGATGGTATTGGCACAAACAGGTAACTTTACGGACCCGGAACGTCAGACTTATATACTTATTGATTCCGTCAACGGAAACAACTGTATTACATTCTTTGACAATGCCAACACTTGGGACCCGGAGCCGGCACAGATGCCTGCGTGGTTCGGCAAGAAAAAAGGCATGACTGTAGCCGGTATTAATGCGGACAATTACTCAGCCGTTCTTCAGAACATCATCATGACCGGGCTTATCTTTCAAGTTGATGAGATCACCGGACAGACAGTTCGTGTACCCTTGGACAAGGGTGAATGGGTTTCAGGTAAGTACGCCTACTATGACCGGGTGTCACATAACGGGGCTTTGTGGTTGTGTGTTGATGATAATGGAACAACAACAGAACCGTCAGATGATAATCCGGCATGGCTGAAACAAGTGGCGGAAGGGCAAAAAGGTGATCCGGGATTGTCCGTAGTAGGTGGCGGTCATTGGGAATCCTCCAAAACCCCGTACAAAGCCAATACAATGGTCACTCTTGCCAACTGTGTATTTATATCCAAGGTGGAGACATCCAATCCTCCCATCAGAATATTGCGTGTCAAAGGTGGCAATTTCTTAAGAAAGAAGGACGGTGGTTATTATCTTGCCGGGAAACCTGCCGACTGGGAGGTTAACGAAGACTGGGATATGCTGCTTGACGGGCGTGAACTGAAAGGTGAGAGTATCACTTTCCTTGGTGAATTTGCCACGGCTCCTGCCAATCCGAAAAACGGTGATTCATACCGTAACACGACTGACCGGGCTACCTACATCTATCAGGACGGAAGATGGCAACTTATGATATCGGACGGAAAAGACGGTAAGGGCTATGAGTATATATATACAAGAGGCAATATCATAGATAACACCCCTGAAAAGCCGGACAGTCAGCAGAAAGATGGTTATGTTCCGGAAGGCTGGACGGATAATTATCTTGGTACGGACGCAGACCATCAGGTTGAATGGGGTTGTACACGTTTTAAGGAAAATGGCGTATGGTCTGAGTTCAGTGATCCTGCCGTGGTGCATCGCTGGAGTAAGGACGGGGAGAATGCCATCATGGCGGACTTCGATAACGAGATGGTCAATGCAGCCCTTACTTCAGATGGGAAGGTCGTATCCTCACAGACTTGGAATACAACTGTCAGCATGTGGTACGGAACGGAAAAGCTCACCCTTGACAGCATCACCTGTACACCTGACACAAATCTTCTGTGTGCGACAGACAAGAATACGGGAGTGGTGACAATATCGGTATCTGCCGGAGCTACTCTTGCTGCGACAAACACGGTGAAGATCACAATTAAGGCTACAAAGAACGGGCAGCAGTATTCCCGTGATCTGTCATTCACTGTAGCCGGGGTCCGTGGAGGTGCGGACGGTTCAGATGCCGTGCTATACAGTATAATCGTTTCTGCCACTTCTGTAAGCAAGGACAAGAATGGGAACTACAGCGTGTCTTCCGTATCATGTTACAGGCAAAAGTCAGTGGGTGGCGTGATATCCACCACAACAGACGGTACATTGAAATACAGCATAGATGGTGGAGCAGAAACTAGCATAAACAACAATACAGCCATATCAAGCGGAAACTTTACGAAGACATTGAAGTTTATCTTTTACGTGAATGACCAGATAGTGGATGTTGAAACCGTTCCCATGCTTTCTGACGGGAAGGATGGTGCTGACGGTGAGAGCATCACAGCCGCAGGTCATTGGGAATCCGCCAATACTCCGTATGCGAAAAACAGCACAGTATCGTTTGCCGGAGGATCTTACTTAAGCAAGGTTCAGACTTCCAATCCGCCACTTCCGCTTTTTCGTGTGAGAGGTGGGCGTTATCTAAGGAAGAAGGATGGCGGTTACATACTTTCCGGGAAGAGATCGGACAAGGCTGTCAACTCCGACTGGCAGGAAATGACTTCCGGTGTCGAACCGTCCGCTTCGTATTGGCTTGACAGCCCGGTAAGCACAATAAACTTTACCAGTACGGGCACACCGTCACCGTCAGCGTTTGTCGTTACCATGAAACAGAATGTAGGCGGTAATGTGAGCGATACGAACAGGTTCTATCTTGCTGCACGCAAATATAACGGAAGCTGGCTGGCTCATGTAGGTGCTATCCTAAGCAATCAGATATCTGTTCCAGCGACAGCCGGATACACCCAGTTTGCCGTCCGGGCTTATCAATCCGCATCGGACGCGAACGCATGGAATAATAATTTTATCGCTGAAAAAGGGGTGGGTGTTGCTAATGATGGTTCCATAGGAGCAACAGGGGCGTTTCCCCGTGACAGAGGTGTATTCACATCAGGACAGACTTATGTCTGGAATGCGGATTACCGGGATAAGGTCATATATCTGATAGGGGGAGTTTATTATAATTTCCTTGTAAAGAATTACGGTGCTTCCGTTACCGCTGCACCCACATCAGCCAACGGGGATTCGAACTGGGAAGCCATGCAGAAGTTTGTGAATATCGCTACTGATACCCTTTTCGCCGATGGTGCGAATGTGGCCGGATTCATGTTCAAAAACAATGTGCTTAAATCCCACAACGATGAAGGTGAAACTCTTCTTATCAATGGCGTAACCGGGTATTTCAAATGTAAGAATGCAGAGATTACTGGAACAATCACATCTACAAAAGGGAATATTGGTGGTTTTACCATATCATCTGCAAGTTTGGAGGCTGTTAGCGGAAATAATGCCATGCTCCTTTCCGCCAACTTGGTAAGATTTACCGGAAGTTATTCAAGCGTGTTTATTGGAGCGGATACTTTTCCTTCATCTAGTGGGGGGGCAATATTATGCCCATCCCGTATTTCGGTTAATAGGAATATAACGAATACGGCGTATGGCAATGTGGGCATGTATTTTGACATACAAGGTTCCCATGCTTATGATGATAATTATTTTCAGTATACCGGGAATCATGCGTTGTATATCGTCAAGGGGGACATCTGTGGGTTTAGGCTCAGATTGCGCAGAATAAGCAAGAGCACAACTTTGTCAGTGATGGATAGTGTTATCATGGCTGTAACGTCCGGTATTACGCTGACTGTTCCGTCCACTGCGGAAGACGGGCAGTTCTACTGGATAAGAAACGTTTCTGGTGGTGGTGTGACCATAGCCGGAACAAATCTTGTCGGCTGGAATTCCGGGGAGGTCAGCACTTCGATAGGTTTGGCCAAGTCAAAGGCGGCAGCAATGTATTATGACAAGCATAATAACAAGTGGTTTATGAATTGGATTGATTGTTGGAACTAAAATGTAATGATTATGAAAATAAATTTTAAACAGTTCCCCATGTACACGGGGATAGACAAGAAAGAAATGGTTGCCTGTGATGTGGCATATAGCTTGGCAAATAACCTTTATACCAAAGTGCCTGATAATATCGGAGCGCATTGTCTTTCCGAGAAGATTTATAATGCGGAAGGCAATGTGGACTTAAGCGGGCAGGAGATTGAAATAATCCGGTTCGCTTATCCGACCTTTACCGGAGCATTTGCCGATTCGTTTGAACATTATTTGAAGACATATAAAGAGAAGGAGGAACAACATGAAAATTGAGAATTTGGAACGCGCCAGCCGGATCAATGACGAACTGGCGAAACTGAAGCTGGCGAAGGAAACGTTGAATAACGGCGGCTATGTCCGTATCTACAGCAGCACCCGGTCAAGTGCCGGATGTGTGGAACTGGATATAGCGAACTTCAATGATGAGGTGAACACGTGTATAGACAACCATATCATTGAGCTTGAATCTGAAATAGAAACTTTATAAAATTAGGATATTATGAGTGATTTGAATTTAGACAATATTGTTGGTTTTAAGGCTGTTGATAAAGACGGTAACGAACAGAATGTAACAGTGGATGAGATGGTGGACATGGTTTCCACAAGAATGGTTATGGCTTTGTCAGAAACTTCAACATTTGCTGCCGTTGCTGCAACAGGAAATGGCGTGTATGAAAATGAACTTCCGACCGTGACAGATGCCGCAAATGTAAGGGTTTTACAAAGTAGCGGAGATGCCGCACAAATGACGATGCAGTCGCTTGCATCAAAACTGGGAGGACTTCTGCAAAATCCGTACTCTACAAATAAAGGATTATTGCCTAATGGAACTGATTTAAATGATGTAACGGAGAATGGGCTTTATAAATTAAACGGAGGTTCTTATTCTAATTTAGCTGGTAATAGTTATGGGATATTGTCTGTTTTATCGTATCCTAATTTTGTTGTCTTTCAGAAATATGTAGCTGCATTATCCACAGGTGGAAATACATATATAAGGCAATATTATGGCGGTGTATGGACGGCATGGGTTAAATTAAATTAGACTTGTTTTTATAGGTTGATTCCGATCTGGGAGGACTTCTTCTGATTCCAAACATAAAATCGGTATCAAAAAACATAAATATATCAACTGAAACAGTTGTGACTTTAGTAACATTGGCATTAGGTGAAGTCTGCCTTTTATCAATTTCAGATGGAGGATATACTGTAGTCATCTCTTTATCTGCAACCCAAAGTAATACGATAAAATATGATACAATTTCAGGAGAGTTAAGAGGAACATATAAATTATCCGCAGAAGGATTAAATCTGAATATGACAACATCAGAGGTACGATCACCTAAGATAAGATACATTATTTTTTAACAGAAATAATCTCACAAGACCGATCTGGGAGAACTGATGAATAGTTTGAAGCTGTTTCCATTCATGCCACAACGTACATTGACCACAGACGAAGAGGTAAATAGTGCAACTGAAAGCGGAATGTATCATGTGACCGGAGATAATGGAATTAGTGTTGTTTCCAATTATTCTATAATGATAGTTTTTAACGATGGAAAAGGATATGTAATTCAAATGACATTCCGCTTGGGAGCTGATGTTGTTGGTTTCAGACGTAATTTGAACGGAGAGTGGGGAGATTTTAGAACTTTTGTATTGGCTTCTTAGAAACATTTATTACCTTTGCACCGCACATGGCGTTGTGCATATCAGGATCGGGTGGAACCGGCTTGTACCGGACCACCCGTTTTTTAATCATGTCAAAGATACGGTTTGCCAATTATCCCAATAATTACTATACCATTTCACTCTATATTTATAGATACTTCCGTTATAATTATATAATTTCTGAACACAACAGATATTAGGATTACCGATTACAACTAATATACAATTACGGACATATTCTAATTCTGAATCTTCTCTTAGTAAGTACATTCCGCTATATTGCATAGAATCTAATTCGTTTTGGGAATCTATATTTCTAGTATCTCTGAACCTTAACCACGTATCATTTATCCCAATCAGTCCTCCCAGGTCGCCAACAGGCAGAAAATCTTGTCTAAATTCCTACCTGTGTGAGCGTACTAATATCTATATCTACTTTAGTTGCTGAAATGGCATTATTAATCGGTATGCGGTTGGCAAAATATGCTATAGCGTATCCCCATCCACTCACGTAAACATAATAATTGTAATCATTATCTCTATACATTCTTATTAATGACGGTCCAGAATTATGCGTAATACATAACCCATTACCACCGCCATGCATACAGATAATAGAGTAGTAATCAACTACTTCCGAATTACCTTCACCAACAATCTTAACAACCAAATTTAAATTCCTTGTAAAATCAATCCTATATAAGGTTGCAGATCCTCTACCTTCTGCCATCCTTATATAGTTTTCATTTTGCAGAAGTCCTCCCAGAAGCATTTTTTGTGGTTTATTTTGTAAATGCAGAAGAATTTTTTTAACTTTAAAAACAAAAAGTTGATTATGTTAGAGAAGATCAGATATCGTTTGGTTTATAACCGGCAAAACAAGTTAAATCGACAGGGAACCGCATTAGTACAGATTGAAGCCTATCTTAACCAGCGGAAATCATATTTTAAAACAAACATCTATCTCAAACCGGAATGTTGGAGTAAGGATGGCGCTCAAGTTATCAACCATCCGCAATCGAATGAGCTTAACGCAATGCTATATGAGAAAATACTGGAGTTGCAGGCTATAGAACTTAGCTACTGGAAAAGAGGGCTTGAATCAAACCTTTCCACGTTAAAGGAGGCTGTAAAAAAGGGAATTAAACCAGTTGTGTCTTTTTTAAAGTTTGCAATACAAACGATAGAGAATTCAGATAGGAAACCGGGAACCAAGGATAACATGCTGGGCACGGTAGCCACTTTGAAGGAATTTCGGAACGTGATAGAGTTTACCGATATAAACTATACGTTTCTAAAGGAGTTTGACGCATTTTTGCGAAACAAAGGATTGAAGGTAAACACGGTAGGAAAACACATGAGAATACTGCGTACCTTGGTTAACGAAGCAATAAACGAAGGTTATATATTACAGGAGGCATACCCTTTCCGTAAGTTCAAGATCAAGAAAGAGAAGAAGGAACATAACTTCCTGATGCCGGCAGACTTGGAGAAGCTGGAGAATCTTGAACTGCCGGACAGAAAGAACAACAGCCGGCACATACTGGACGCATTTCTCTTCTGCTGCTATTGCGGGCTGAGATTTTCCGATTTTAAACAACTTACTTATAAAAATCTGATAACGATAGACGGAAAGGAATGGCTAGTTATGAATAGCATCAAAACAGGCGTAAAACTCAATATCCCGCTATATCTGCTGTTTAACGGAAAGGCACTGGACATAATGCGGAAGTACGACAGCATCGAACAACTGGCTGCATTAGGTTGCAATTCGGACACCAACAGGACGTTGCAGAAATTGGGAAGGATGGCGCATATCGGCAAGAAGTTCACCTACCATACAAGTCGTCATACTTGTGCTACTCTGTTGGTACATCAAGGCGTTCCGATAACCACCGTCCAAAAACTCTTGGGGCATACATCGGTCAAGACAACAGAGATATATTCCGAGGTGTTTGATGAAACGATTATCAAGGATCTGACAAGGGCTAACCAGAAGTATTCTAAAAGTAGAAATGTAAAACAAAATCAAATAAAATCTCAAAAATCCCCGGAAAAATACATCAGGCAGTAGAAATCTATAAAAGCTATCTGTTTTATACTTGTTTTTCCGACTTCAATATATTCATATTTTATTTGTAAATAAAAATGTAAACAATTCGCCCTTATTTTTCTATGAATATTCCTTATTGTTCTAGAATTTTTCCTTATTGCGCTAGAAGTAAAAAATATTGCATTAATAGCAATTTGGTAAGCCTTAACAGTGCTGCATATAAGGGAAGTACATTGCTTCTTTCTATGGGTCCAGGGTTATAAACACAATCCTCCCCCTTGCCGTTTATCAGTAAGGGGGAGTGTTTATCCGTTACTTTCCCACGATTATATTGAATGATTCAACCATTTCATGGAGCACTCCGTCTATTATTCCATTCAATCTCCTTTCGTTCCAAAATAAATTGCTCCAAGTATAACAAACGAGCATCCGCAAAGAAATGCAAATATATGACTAACTATTGGGTTCATTTTATTCCTTTCAAAATATGACTAATTACATCTACTGTCCATCCGTTTCCTAACAGACCCATGCCTATATGTGGTTGTACCGACTTGGTGTATCCTTCGGGTACGGTCTGTAATCTTTCCGCTTCCGTAATATTTGGCGTTCTGAATCCTTTTTCTGGATTACAGTCGGGTGATTTGAATATAAGCGGTGTAAGTGATCTTTTATATCTTCTCAACAGTGATTCGGGGTTCTTGGCAAACCTGTTCCATGATTCAAGCATACACCATGACTTGTCTTTCTCCACATACCCGTCAGTAATGATGTCCTTGAACAGTATTCCCTTGTCCTTCCATGCGGGTATTTCCCAGTTGCACCAGTAGTATCTAGCTCTCATCTGCGCGGAGAAATCGGAACTGTTGATATACACATAGTCTACTCCAAGATGTGACGAAATAAAATCAGCCCACTCGGATTTCATCTTCACGTTTTCAAGCAGGAATTTTATGTTAGGATTGAACTGTCTGATATGATTAAGTATGTTTACGTATTCAAAGAACAGACCCGAACGCTCGCCATCGAAGTTCAGTTTCTCTTTCCCTAACTGTGAGAAATCCTGGCATGGTGTTCCGCCAATCAGTAAATCAATATCTTCCCACTGTATATCCCATTTGTTCCAGTTTTTAATATCCCCCAATTCAATTATATCGGGGTAATTATCCAATGCAACCTTGATAGACGGTTTGTTTATTTCGCTTGCGTAATACTTGTCTACCTTTATGCCTGCTCTTTCTAGTGCAATACGTCCGCAAGCTATCCCGTCACATAAACTTAGTACATTCATTGTTTTTTCAAATATTTAAAGATATGTTTGATTGTTTCTATATTCCATCCGTTTCCAAGCATCTTGTAACGCTGTGTGTCGGATATCCCATCCCATATATACCATTCGGGAATAGTTTGAAGCCGTGCACACTCGGTTGGGGTAAGCCTACGAATGCGAAAATTACCGTTATCAACCAATACCAAGTTGTCCTTTTGTACGGTTGTAAGGCAATTGGTTTTTCCATCTTCCCTAGGTTCAAGCTGCTGGATGTTCTTTCTCTGTTCCTTTACAATCCCGGCTTCATATTCCTTTCTTATCTGTTTTCCATATTCGGTTCTTTTTGGGGTAAGGCAGGCTGATTCACGCCCACGCATCGCAACACATATCGGAGCATTATCCACCTGTATGTAATTGTCATTGTCACCCATCTTGAACAACCTTGTATTTATTGTGCGCGCCTTTTGTTCATACGGAAACTTGATAGGACTGAACTGGACAGGACTGAATTTTTCCGTCTTTACCCTGCCCTTCAAGCATTCAATCATCTTGTCAGACAAGAAATATTTTTCATCAACCTCTTCTTCAAGGATATCCCTTAACAATATACCCCTATCTTCCGGCTGTGGAATATCGTCATGGATATCCGTCCAGTATATGCGCCTTCTGTTTTGTGCCGATACAAGGGCGGAGTTAATATGTATTCCTTTCCTCCCCATTGTTTCATTGAACACAGATTCCCATTTCTTTCCCATTTCCACATTTTCAAGGAAGAATTTGGGATTGTCACCACGTTCAATAAGTTCGTGGTATATACGCATGTATTCCCAGAACAGATATGATTGCCCTTCAAACTCGAAACCGTTCTCCTTCAATTCAAGATACGTTTGCAAGTCTAAAACCTCCATGCCTTCTTTCGTTGAAAGCCCTTTTCTCTTGCCGGACATGGACAGGTTTGTGCATGGAGATCCTCCGATTATCAAGTCTATCTTATCCAGTCTGCTTACTTCAAGTTCTCTTACATCACCAAGCTGTATGGTGTCAGGAAAGTTCTGCATGGTTGCCTTTATGGCAAACTTGTCCACTTCGGACGCATAATATTTTTCTACAGGAATGCCAAGTTCGGAAAGTGTTATCCGTCCGCACGACATTCCATCGAAAAGGCTTAATACATTCATCGTTATATTTTTTTTAAATTTTCAGCAAATATACGACATAAAACTGTATGCAACCAATACGTTTAACTTTTTTTTAATTATCTTTGCGATAATAGATAAAATTCATAATATGCAGTTTTCTATAGTACCAAAAATAGATGCCGAGATTATGTTTTCGGAAGATGATCTGTCCGTTTTCAGACGATCGACAGACGGTCTGTATTATATGATCCATACCGAGAAGGTTATGGAAGTGATGCCTATGACGTTACCTGAGGACGGAACGGAACACCCTTTCCCTTACGATACATACGACACAGGCACAAGAGAGTTTGAGAAGCTGCTTTTATCTGATGAGTGGGTTAAAATGGACGAAAAATGAGAAAAATAGGTTTTTTTAACATAGGAAAACTTGGTCTTGTAAAATCGGCAGGTACAGGAAAAACCGATATAAGCAAGGTGATAGAAGAATGGGTGAAAGAACACATGGTGTTTTGGTATGATATGTCAAAGCCTGTGGATGTTTATGCGGAAAACTTTAATGATTGGCAAAATTATAACCCTAATTCTGTTAGTATAACCAACAATAAGATTGTGGTTAATGGTTTGATAGACAATTTTAGAATAGCATCCATAGGAAAAGAAACAGAATCTTTTTCCGTATTTATAGAAGGTCTTGGTGATAAAAACTTAGTATATAGAGTGAAGTTGGATGAAAATAGTGCTCAAATCACAAATATTAAGTTAAAAGACGGAGAAAATGTACTTCCTCATAGTTTTGCTACAACTGTTGCTTTTATGGGAGTAAGTGGAGTAACTGATTACATAGGTCTTACCATTACCCAGCTCCCGTCAGGACAATCCGTTCCCACAAACGAGATACTAAAAGCCAATCCATACTTGCAGGATTTCAGTGGAAACAACAGACCGCTGAAACTTAACAATTTCCTGTTCGCTGCAATGAGCGGTGTGGGTGGGTATGAATATAACTATCTTGACAGTGCATTATTTATTACCTATTTAAGTGGCGTAAGAGGTGATGGAACTATAACAGACAATACTATTACTATAAATAATGTAAAAGTAAGTAGTGGAGTAATAGAAACTAGAGTTAATTCTCCGTCCAAAAAATACAAAGTAAGAGTAACAGGTATCACATCTAATGAAACATTGAGATATGTAGTATATGGAGATACATCATTAGGTGAATTGGCAACGATTATATTTGATATGAAAAAGGATGGAGAGTACGAATTACCTGCTTCCACATATTCCGCTACATATAATATGAAATGGCAAGTTATAGCAGCTTCCTATCCTCATACCTGTAATATCACAATTGAGCAAATCCCATCCTATCCCAACGCCCTAGTGACAGACGGAGTGGATGATTACGGTGTTGTGGGGAACTTGCAGCAGGGCGTTAAGGTGTTGTTTATAACTATCAATCCGTTCATTGATGGAAAGTTTATCTATGACCAAAGACTGACTACTACTGAACCTTGGCTGTTTGCCGTATTCAATGACAAAGGTAGTATTGCTTATAATAGTAGGAACTCAAACGGCAAGACCTATATTGATGGAACACTGAATGAATCTACAATAGTTTCCGCTTTGTTAAACAAAAAGCAAATAATCACCATAGTAAACAATGATGTGACAGGTGATAAAACTAAAACTCCTGTATTCTTTAGCAATACTGACCATGATAGCGGATGGATTAGTTCAGCTTTCTACAACTCCATCGGTTTCGATTCCGTTCCCACCAAACAGAATGACGGATTCACCGAGCAGGATTTGATTGATTACTATATACCGAAGGCTATCGTAACGATAACGGTGGTGGACGTATCCGGCTCACCCATACAGGATGCAACGGTCACGGTGGGAGGCGTACAGTACAAAACATTGTCTGACGGTACAGTAAAAGTACGGGGTATGGTAAATGGCACGATGTCGCTGTCTGTAAAGAAAGACGGGTATATGCCGTTTTCTGACAATTCATGGAAGCTTGCTGATTCAAGGATAACGCTAGAGGTTCTTCGGAATACCGTAATCACTGAAAATGGATACAGCATATTGCTTGAAAACGATGGTTTAATATTAACGGAATAATATAATGGAAGATAATCTTAAAATTTCACAGATGCCTCCCGTTGAAACCGCTACGGGAGAAGAGATGATACCATGTGTGACGGGAAGCCCTAAAGAGAACAAATCCGTCACGGTGTCCAAGATAAGACAAGGCATGGTAATGGACGAAAGCTATGTGCATACCGACAACAACTTTACTACCCAGTTGAAAGACAAACTTGACGGGATAGAGGAAGGCGCACAGAGGAATACCGTCATAGGCGTGAAAGGTAATGCCGAACAGTCTTACAGGACAGGGAATGTCAATATAACGAAAGACAATATAGGTCTGTCAAAGGTGGATAATACGTCCGATGCAGAAAAGCCTGTATCCACCGCGCAGAAAGCTGCCTTGGATGAGAAGGTAGACAAAGTGGACGGCAAGGCGTTATCCACAAACGACTTTACCAATGACTACAAAACGCTTCTCGAACAGATAAAGATGCAGCAGGGGAATATATATGGAGTGGAAATGAGAAGAGGGCAGACAGACCCTGTATTTCAGACATGGATAGGAAAGGAAGAGTTCAAGACATCACATCCTATCCTCAACTCTTTCCGTGCGGCAAAGGTAAAGGACGGTAAGGTAGTAGGATTCCTTGACCAGACCAATTTCTTCAAAATGGCTGACGGTAGCCCGTCAAATATTGTTATTGACGGAACTGATGTAACAGATGACGGAAGCGATATTATGCTTGTAAACACCAAGCCTTTCTGGATAATCAACGGAGGAACGGATGATACATACGAAAGAAGGCTAGTCAGTGACGCTCCGTTTACATACGGTGGCGATACGGCCATAGAGATAAAACCGTTCGGAATGAGTATCGGTTACTCCACGATAAAGGATGGGAAGCAGAGATCTATTTTTGACAACACGGTAAAAGGAGCAACATCAGTAGGAAATCTAGGCGTAAACATAATGGAAGGAAATGGATGGCCTACGACAAATGTATCACGTTTTGATTTTGAGAAATACGCCAGGGCAAAGAACCCGGACATTACGAAGAACTATCCTTATGCCAATGCCTTCGCCCTTGACCTTGAAGTGTGGTGTACGCTTCTCTTTATTAAGTTTAGAACAAAAGACCTACACGCACAGTCTGTTTGCGGAAAAGGAATATCATCCAACGATTCAGCCCCCGATGCGTCAAGCTGGGGGAAAATGACAGGCGTCAGATTCAAGAAGGCGGACGGTCAGACTTATGTGTATTACAAGATGAACGGGCAAGGATTTAAAGCATCAGAAACAGGAACTGCTTACAATTTTTCACAGCTTATAAACAACTACCGTCCTTGCATGAAGATGTTTGAAGCGCAGCTTGCCATGTCATACGCAAAGGAACACAATGTCGCTCCCGACACCGAGTTTGAATATGAAAGCACAAAATACAAATACTACAACTTCCAAGGTCATAACGGATTGGCTGACGGGGAGATGTCGGGTATCGTAGCCAAGTTTGTCAATGCAACTGTAACTAGCGGATGGAGTATTCCTGACAATGCGGCAGTTACAAACCGTGAAATAGAGATATGCTTCACACAGCCTATCATTCGCGGACGTATTGCCGGGTGGGGAGATATATGGATGTGGTACAGTGGGATAGATTGTGTCATGCACGATTCTACATCCATAGACATCTATCAGACCTATGACGTGAACAATCTGACTACGGACAATGTAGCCACAGAAAAGAATCCTGGGGAATCTTACGGTTTTGAGAATACATATGAATTTGTCGGTTCTATGGCTAGAGGTGAAGGATACATAACGAAGAACTTTAAGAACTCTCTTATTGGAGAGGTCAAGGGAAGCAATCTTCACACGGGGGAATGCCATTACAACTGGTTTACGGGAAATGCAGGTTCGGGTAAGATTGGAAGGCGTGGTGTTTTCTTTGGTGGTGGGTCGGACGGCGACTTTTGTTCTCTGCGGTCTGGTCTTGCGCGCAATGCCCCTTCGTATGCGGACACGTACCTCGGTGGCGGCTTTCGTTGTACAATAACCCAACCCTAATTTTTCACGAAGTGAAAAATCCCCCTCCCAAAACTTGCAAAATATATTAATAATGTTTAAGTTTGCATAATTAAAAATCTAACCAAATGCGTCAGCAAAGTTAAATAAGTCTGTCAAAGGCGGTTAGTTGAAAAAAGGCGGTCTGTAGAATGGTGGTGTTTACTTTGGTGGTAAGTCGGACAACGACAATTGTTCTCTGCGGAATGGTAATGCGAACAATGCCCCTTCGAATGCGAACACGAACATCGGTGGCAGCTAACGTGCTAAAAAAAATTACTGCTATACAGAAGCCTCGTCAGGAAGATGGAAAATGTCAAGACAACCCATTGTTTGAGAATGGGAACTTATTAGTACATTTACAGTTGTAGGTATATGGAAAGTTAGTTATCTTTGGCTCAACGGACAAAGAAAAGCACGTAAGATGAAAAGATTGAATAATATTTTTGAAACGATAGGCAGTATGGATAATATTATCTCTGCTGCTGAAAAGGCAAAGAAAGGAAAGAGGAATCACAGGGGTGTGAGGGATTATGAGAAACATAAGGATGAATATCATCAGAATGTTTATCAGATGCTCAAAGACAAATCATACCATGTAAGCAAGTATGAGGTGATAGAGAAAGTGACTGATGCAGGAAAGGTAAGGGAGATACACAAACTCCCGTTTTACCCGGACAGGATTATCCAGCACAGCCTTTTGGTACCCATGATGGACAGATGGACAAAAAGCCTTACACTTGATTCATATAACTGTCTGCCCAAAAGGGGTATTACAAGTAAGGTTAAAAAGCATTCCCTTGTGAGAAAGATGAAACGGACATTGCTTGAAATGGACAAAAACGGAAAAATATACGTTTTGAAAATGGATATTAAGAAGTTTTATCCGTCCGTAAGACACAGCGTTTACAAGAAGGCATATAGCAAAGACTTGAAAGACAGGGATGCGTTATGGCTTATGAATACGCTTAATTACAGCAACAAAGGTCTGGCTATTGGCAATCCTGACGCTCAGATAGGAAGCCATTTGGTATTAAGGTCTTTGGATCATGTTATAAAGGAGCAGTTCAAAGTAAAGCATTATTTCAGATTTGCCGATGATATGGTGATATTATCCCACGACAAGAAACAGTTGCATGAATGGCTGTGGAGGATAAGAAATTACCTGTGGTATGAAAAAAAGTTGGAGATGAAGAAAAATTACAGGATATTCCCCGTTTCAGAAGGGATAGATTTCGGTGGATTTGTCTTTACTCCCGGTCATACCAAAATAAGAAAGAGAATAAAGAAAAACTTTGCGTCAAAACGTAATAACCCAAAATCAATTACGAGTTATATGGGTATGTTGATGCACTGTGATTCTAAAAACTTAATTAATAAAGTTTTAGTTAATAATAATAGCCACATGACAAAGATTAGTGACTTAAATATAAGAGTGTCAAGAAAGTTTGACGGAAAGGATATAAAGATAGACAAACTTGTCGATGAGCATATAGACATTCTTGATTTTGATGTAAGACCATCTACAAAGAAGGACAATAGTACATGGGTAAGAATGCAGATACTGTTCAAAGGAGAAAAATGCTTTGTGAAAGGCGGATACGAAACATTAGGAGCATTCCTTTCCCAAGTAGACAAAAGCCTTTTACCATTGGAAGATGTTGTCATAAAATTCAATAGGGGTTATTATTTTGATGGAACATTAGATATTTAAACTATGGAAAGAGGTTTGATTTTTGACGAGAAGCCTGCCTTTATCTTTGATTTAGGCACTGGATATAGCAATGTTCATTTAAACATTGAACAAGTTGACGAACCCGAAACGGACGATATGGGAAATATTGTACAGGAAAAGTTCGTCAAAAAGTGGAAAGCCGATGTACAGCGTGTAAAGAACCCTGTATCATACGACAAAACGGTAGATGCCGCCATAAAGGATGAATTTCCCAACGGTGAGGAAGAAGCGGCTCTCAGAAAAGGTATTTTAAACAAACTTGACCCGGATTATGTAAAGCTGAACGAGTTTGCCGAAAGTGTGAAACAATCTTACTTGAAAGGATATGGAAAACAATGATAAACAACAGATAGGTGGGTATTTCTCCACCAAAAACGCTTCAAAGGATGAAGCGTTAAAAGGTATCGTAGCTGCAAGAATATCAGCATCGGAAGATGTAACCGACAAGGAATACACAGCATTGTCAAACCTTATAAGAGTAGCGACATCGGATGGATGCCGTATCTCATTGGTACAGGAAACGAAAAGCAGATCAAGCAGAATATCACCAACAGGAATGCTTCTCCCGGCAGGAACGGTGGAATATTTTTCAGTCACACCAGGAAGCAAGGTGAGTGTTACGGGAACAGCAAACATATCATCTATTGAGTAGGACATGGGCATGAATTATAACACTATATTAGCTTCCTTACTTGACGGGATATCTCTAGCATTGAAAAGCGGAAACTCGAATGTTGATGCGGAACAGTTCAATTTCCTTACTGACGCAATAAACAAATCAACTATCATACCGTCTTATTTTGATAGAGAAAATGCCATAAAGTATCTTGATGTGAGTGATACCGAGTTTGCAAGGCTTACATACAAAGGTACTAAATTTCATCCCGTACAACCGTTATTATCTCCTGTGAGAGTGCAAGGAATGACAAAACCCGTATATTTAAAAGATACATTGGATGCTCTTAAAAACAACGGGCTTATACGTCCAAAGAAGTCAAGGGGTAAATACAAGACTAAAAGCTAGGGAAATTATACAACCTCATACGCATACATTATAACACAATCATCTTTATTATCCATATTAACCGCTTGGAAAATGTTTTCTTCATTATCCAAAGCGGTTATTTTATATGTTCCGTTCGTCAGATCAACAGTGTCACCTAATTTTATATAAGCGTACTTGTTTCCACTAGGTATTAAATACGTAATCTTTATTGGATTATTATTCCATTTTTTTAATTCTTTCATCTTCAATTCCTCTATTTTAAAATTATTGCGCTAATATACGAATAGGAAAAACAACACACAAGTAAATAACTTATTTTAACAAGTTTAAACTATCTGAAACACAATAAGTTATACTACGAAATTTTTATTTTTGTTTAGGCAATCCATGTTGTAAATTTACATTCGTAAAGATGAGTGCACAGTCTTTACGGGAGTTATAATACACACACATTAAATTACAATATTATGGGTTCAGACAAAATTTTTATGTTCGACAATCCTGCCGCTGGAGAAAGCGCAGGTATTATGTCAATGATTCCTGCACTGTTGCAGAATAAAGGATTAGACCCCAATCTTGTAGCTGCCTTGATGAATGGTAACAAAAATCAAGACGCTTGGGGTGGTGCTGGTTGCTATTGGATCTGGATTATCCTGCTCTTCTTCCTGTGGGGTGGTAACGGATTCGGTAACGGGTTTGGCAATGGAGCAAACGGAATCCCTGCTCAATTGAACAATGAAGCAGGACGTGAATTGTTGATGAATGCTATTCAAGGAAACGGAACAGCTATCAACCAGTTGGCTAGCTCTTTGAACTGCTCTACTCAACAGTTGCAGAATGCTATCTGCCAAATTCAAGGACAGATTCAGCAAGTTGGTAACCAGGTAGGTCTTTCCTCTCAACAGATCATCAACTCAATTCAGTCCAATAGTGCAGCTATCGGTTCTCAGCTTGCTTCTTGCTGCTGCGATATCCGTACAGCTATTGAACGTCAGGGATGTGATAGCCGTTTGGCTACGGTAGAGCAGACTAATACTTTGACAAGCAATGCAAACACTCAGTTTAATATCTTGTCAAGTAAGATAGATGCTCAAACTCAAATCATCCAAAGCGGATTCTGTGAGTTGGAAAAGAGAGAAATGCAACGTGAAATTCAGAACTTGCGCCAGGAAAACAGCAATTTGGCTCTGGCTGCTTCTCAACAGGCCCAGACTGCAAATATAGTTGGACAACTTAAGGCTCCGTGCCCAGTTCCAGCATATTTTGTGCCTAATCCAAATTGCGGTTGTGGATATGGTTATCCGTTCATGGCTGGTTTTGGTGCAGGTTACGCTGCTGGTGACAACTGTGGTTGCAATTGCTAAAGTGTAGTTAAGAGTTCTTTGACTTATTGAATTGGGCTTCGTAATCGGATAAGTACATCCATTGGAAATTTTTATGGCTTTTAAGTTTTCCTCTACAACAAGCGCTGACAGATCCTTGTGTATATCCATTTCGCTTTGTTTCCATTGTGGAAGGATATTTTGCAATAATAAGTCCGTCTTTTAGTTGAACAACAGGTTTACTTTTTCTAGTATTAAATTTCCCTTTTTTAGATGCAGAAAGCCTTTCCCTTGTAATAGGGTTATTCATATTAATAATGTTATCACACCATCGCAAATTGTTAACATTGTTATTTAATGGATTCGCATCTATATGGTCTATTGAAGGATAATTATTTGGGTTAGGGATAAAGGCAGTGGCTACAAGACGATGGGCTGTTATTGCCTTTCTTTCTCTATGGTTCTTATATAAGTGATATTCAAACCTTTTATAATTTTGGCTGTCATTGATTATATTAGGTTTTTTAATAGAAAAAGGAACGATTCTAAATGATTTCCCATTTGAAACTTTTCTCTCTAGTGAAATCACTCTTCCAAATGAAGAAACCATATATAATCCTTCATATCCGATTACGTCCTTCCAAATTTCTCCTTCCAAGGAGATGCTCTTAATAAATTCTTCGTTTGTCATTGCTAACTAGTTTTAGTGATGCTAACATAGAAAAAGAGGGAAGGGCGTTAGCGAACCCTTTTCAATAGGCTGATCACTCCTATCTATCCCGATGCAAAAATAGTAAAATTTTAAAGAAAGGGAAAAGTTATGAGTTATTTTTTTAATCCTTATATGATGGGATATAACGCTAACCGTTTCAGAGGGGTACATAGACTTGACTTTGGAGGGATACCGTTTGTTCGGACATCTTCTGTAACGACAGATACAACAAATTCAGAGGTTATCTATGGTATTAACCCGTGTCTGTTCAGACGATTGCCAAATCAAGGTATTTTGCTTTTAAGCGTAAATCATGTTCCTGCTGCTGGGTCTGATGCGTATCTTGTTTCTGTGGCTACCACACTGACAAATACCACATCAACATCCACAAGCAAGGTTCCTTTGGTAAACGGTTCGGGAGATCAGATTCCGTCTAGTGAAATTTCACAAGGCAATAAATACTTTGTCTATTACGACAAATGTAATGGGATATTTCAAGTAGTTAATCATATCGTTGCACCTGCTACTGCCGCACAGGCTAGAAGCACTGTAAAATGATATTAAAAAGTTAGAATAAGTATGTTTCAATCAATACGACAAGGACAGCAGTTTTTCATATTGCATAAAGGGGAAAACCCAAGATGTGATGTGGGCACTGTGGTAAGTGTTTCAAATCCTGTTCCTAAATATCAGAACGGATATACAGCATATCCTCTTCCGCAAAATGAAATGGTTGTGGATGTGAAAGTTAAGGTTGGAGATGATACTCTTGATTTTCAAAAGTTGCCAGCCAATCTTAGTATAGCAGACTTTTCCCAAATAGGCGGAAATGTGGTTGTATCGGAAAGCAAGGATGCCATCAATGCTGAGATAGAAGCAATGAAAATAAGTAGTGTAAGGGTTGTGGAATCTGTGCAATACCATCAGAAAGTAATCAAAAGCTGCGATGAGATGCTTACAGCATTGAATCCTGCATTTGCCGAAAAGGCACAGCAGGACAAGGAGATGAAGGAACTTAAAGGTGAATTGTCACAGATAAAGGATATACTTGCACAACTTGCTGCTTCTGGTATCAAATTGCCTGACGTGCAACATGTAAACAATAATAATAACAACAACAATAAAAAATAAATACTATGGGTTGGAAAGTATATGGAATGGGCCGTAGCTTTGAAGGTGAAGATATGGACCGGGAATTAGAAAAAGCGTATAAAGAAGGTTATCGTGACGCTATGGAAGAAATGGAAGATCGCTATGGTGAACGTGGCGGACGTGGCGGACGAAGTGGAGGCGGTTATGGCGAAAGAATGTGGGATGATGATGATGAGTACGGAGAAAGACGCGGAGTCAAAGGTACTGGTCCTTACGCCAGACGTAGACGCTAATTAAATTGGTTTAAGCCCGTAGTGGTTTGCTACGGGCTATCTTTTTAAAAACAAAAGCTATGGAAAGAACGAGATTAGATGTATATGAGAAACTTCCTTCGGGAATGGAAAAATATCTTGCGGAACACGGATGGAACTTCTCTAAGAAATTATGTGAATATGCCGTTTCCAAAATGAAAGACAGGAACGGAAACAAAATACACCCGTATGACAAGGATCAAGTGGAAACATTAATGAAGCAATTCAATGTTGAGTTGAAGAATGATGTGGAATACAACAAGGTTTATGTATTGAATATGGTACGTGCCGACTATATGGGTTCATCCATAGTCAATGAGCAATATGCCTGTATGTTTGTAAAAGACTATCTTGACGATGTTGACGGAAGCCCTACCCGTGCTCTTGACGAGTATTACGCAAAGTGTATAGCCTGTGGAACACCTTTCTCTTGGGAGGATTATATCTGATTGCTATGGTACGACAAAGACTATACATTGAGGAATATGACTGGACGGTTGATGTATTCTATTCTGTGGATAAATACTCTTATTTAAGAGCGATATACAGACTGGAATATATTGGCTGTCCTTTTCATTTGCTGAACAGGATAACGGATAAGATAAAGACTGAAAAATACAATTACGGTGTAACGTATTCAAACAATAAGTGCACTGTAATTATTATCAGTCACAGTACGTCTGATGAAGAATTTATGAATACACTGGAGCATGAAAAACAACACATGATTGGTCATATAATTGATCATTATGGCATAAAGCCTTCATCAGAAGAAGCTGGATACCTTGCAGGATATGTAGGTGCTTTATTTACAAAACCTATAAAAGACGAGATTTGCGATTGTTGTAAGAAAAAACTAAAATAAATCATTATGAAAAAGATTTTTATGGCTATGATTAGCGGAAAAAGCAAAGAAGAAGTATATGATATGCTTAATGATTCGGAAAAGGAAATCCTGTTCGGTATTGCTCAAAGCATGGGAATGACACGGGTGGAAAGAAGAAAGATGAAAAGAAAATACGAAAAGAGAAGATAGGCTAACTGCCTATCCTCTCTCTTATTAGTTGAAACTTTGGTATAATTCAAGATTGTTGAAAACATAACACTCCTTATCCTTGATTTGAGGATACATGTATGATGGAATATGTGCTATCTTACGGGCATTTCCCCAGTATGATGTCCAGTCTTTTACGTTAAACAGAAGTTGCGGGGTGTCATAGAACAGGTTCAGTTCTCCTGCCTTTTGTACATCTTCATCCCATTTGCCTTCGTCACGGGCGATATATAATTTTAAATTGTTCATATCTATATCAGTTTTACGCCTATTCATAAGGGTTTGTTTTACAGTAATTTTTATTCTCTGACATATTCAGTAGCTTATCTAAAGACTCATCTGAAAGAAGATGTTTGTTGCTAGAGTTTCCAAGCATTAAACGAGGTTCAATATTTCCATCTCTCATAAATTTCTGTATCTCGTATATATGAAAAAGTAAACCTTCACAATCTACTGCATAGTATTCAATGCCATCGTCATTACTAGCCGATACTTCGTAACCAATCCATCCACCATCTCCAATATAAGTACTTATCTCAATATTACGGCAAAAACCGTAACTGATAAGTAATAGCCTTAATACATCTTTTCCACTCATATTCATTCCTAATCTGATTTACGCTAATTCAATTATAGCCTTCTTTAAATTAACAAATAAAGGTATTGCTGACATGCCCCCATTGCAATCCAACTGTCTTAAAGAGGGTACAACCTCTCCGTTATCATCAATATCATAATCTGCAATATAGGCTAACTTCTTCGCTTCGGGAACTAATATCCTTTCATGAGCCATGACCGTTATACAGACTTTGCTTCCAATAGGGAATACTTGGTTGGATTCAATGTATTCCTTTTCCAACTGTTCCTTTTCTCCATTCAATTCTTTTAGCTTTAAATCAATGGCGTATCTTTTGCTTAAAAATTCTTCCTTATTCATTTTTTGTCATTCTAATTGATTCTAACGTACTTTCCTGCAATATCGCAGGTTCTCAATATTTCTGCATTATCCTCACCAAAAGCGATGAGAATACTGCCACAGCCAGGAGAATCCCCACGAGTTCCGTCTGGACGGAAGAATTTTATTCGATTCCTCAAAAACATCATACCGGTTGCTTTCTTGAAGATGATGTCTTGAAACTTATTGCTGTCACATCGGTTAAAAAGTAGTGCTATACCGTTGCCGTGTTCTGCCAATTTCTCTACAAACTGCCACATAAGCGGTTTGGAGTACGGAGGGTTAAGCCAAATTCGCCCTCCCCAATTTTGTATAAGACCATTGTCCTGCTTGTTGTACATGATTTTTGCAGTAGGCCAAAGAGGGTGCATGGGGGCACATGGGTCTAAATCAAATTCACCTAATGCGTCTATAATTTCTTTCGGTGTGTACCATTCATCGGTACTATTAGACGATCTTTCAAAAGTTGTATTCATTTCTTTTATGTTTTGAGTGTTATTTATTTCTCTTTTAACGAAACATTTCTATTACCACTTTATTTTCCGAGTTTCCATCATCAGGATGTACATCAGTAAAATCAATGACAGAAAAATCATATAGATCAGGAATGTATTCAGTTTGATAATCTCCTGTATTCATTACGATATTTATTTCAGCATCCTTATTGACAACTAACATTAGTTCGTCAATCATGTCTTGGACAGTAACTATTCTTTTCATTTTTCGTCATTTCTATGGGTTTTACAAGGCCGCCCAAGGCTCATTCTATATTAGTTTTAATGCTTCCTGTAAACCTGCTTCCAGTGCTTCTTCGTAGACATCCCATTTACCACCATCATTAGGTCCTTCATAAACAGAACTGGTTATATGAGTTCCATTGTCAGCTTTAGATATTTCGTATCCATAGCCACAAGCACAGTTATATACACATATATGAATATTTTTGGTTTCACGTAACCACTTCTGGGCAACGGATTGCGGAGGAAATTCTATATCTGTAAACATCCCTTTCTCTTTCAGCATCTTTGCTGTTTCTAATGTTACAAGTTCTTCGGTCATAATTTTATTCTCCTTTCAATTTCTTTATTAGCGCATCAGCGAAACCAAGGCTCCATTCTACTGTCATATTTAAACTAGCATTCATTACCTGTTCATGTGAATTGCTGCAAAATCCTTGCATGGCAGCTTTCGCTAGTTCATATCGCCTCTGTTCCCAGTCAATAGCTGAAAAATCAAGTTCGCATTCTCTGTAAACCATGTTATCACATACATATAAATAATCTTTGCTATGTTGAGAGTTGATGTTTAATTGGGGAGTTACATCTACCAAAACTCCTGTTGATTTTACTCTTGCTTTCATTGTTCCTCCTTTGTTTTAAAATGTTCAATCAGTTCGTTTACGGTGGCCTTGTGATAACGTCCTGAAATAATGGTTGCATTATCCCAATTTTCATCCCAAAAGAACATAATGCCTTTGAGTTCTGTGAAATAATGATCATTACCAATAGAATCGCCATAAGAAACGCTAAGAATGGAATCTGCTATAAACCACTGCATGTAGTTACTATCATCCCTCAATGCAGCGATAGCCAGGAATAGTTCTTCATTCGTTCCGCAATCAACACTTCCATATTTTTTCAAAGGATGCCCATTTCTTATCACATGATTCTTTTGGGATAGTAAAAAGAATATTCCATTATGACACATAATAAAATCATACTTATTATCATCATCTGCATAATATTTAGGCTTACCATGTGAATACCCCAATTCTTCCAGCCCTCTCCGAAGTTCCTGTGTATTTTTGCGTATGAAGCACGGTGTTGTAAATCCCATAGTTATTCCTCCTTATCTATCTTAATCTCCGTTACTTTCCCACGACTGACAAAGCACTGGTCCATGTTTGGGTTTTCATAAGCTATATCGCAAATGATTTCTGAACTATCATCACACTCATTTTGTAATGAGCACTCATCACATATTCCAACGCACAATTCATGCAACACTCCGTCTATTATTATTCCGTTCTTTACTTCCATAATCAAATACAATTTCTCATATATGTTTTCCTATCAATCATACCGTTTTCTGATTCTTCTACCAAGCCAAAGAATGTATTAGCATAACAAACATGCTCGTCTATCATTATACATATTCCATCAGACGGATAATATTCACATGAAACATTATCATCCCAATCTATATGTTTTTGTGCTTCTTTGGATATATCATCACAAGCAATCATATACTCTATGTATTTATTAGATGCTTTTCTTATTTTGTCAAATATATTTCCTTTCATGATTTTCATCTATACACCCATCATCTTTTATCCATTAATCGCTTCATTTAACTTTTCCTCAAACTCCGCAATGATACAATCTGCATCACCGCCATGTACCCAATTGTCCAATACAGACGAAAGAACTTCAACTGCCTTTCTAGATGTTTCGTCAACTGCCATATTGATCGCTTGATTCACTTCCTCTAACGTAAACATACTCATAATTATTCCTCCTTCTTTTTAAGGCTTATATCAATTGACAACCTATCGACAATTTCCTCCTTAATTATCTCCCTACACAAATTTCTTATCATTAAGAAATCACCGTTTTTCTTTATCTCGTCAGAAACCATACAACGAATCCACCTCTCTATATTAACATCGTCCCCATAGGTGTTATGGAAGATACGTTTAACTTCCTCTTTCACGATTGAAACTATTATATCCTTTATATCCTCTTTAGTCAACTTTAGTTCGTTATGGATATAGTTCTTTACTTCTCTGTATCTATATTTGCTCATAATCAATTCCTCATTTTAAAACATTCAACAACTCTTTAGCTCTCTTATAGGTGTCAAAGCCCTTTACATTCACCCATTCGTATGAAATACGTTTGTCTTTTCTGACTTGTACCCAATATATTATTATGGGAATACAACCGTTGCACCCTTCTCCTCGTATGATTCTGTACCTTTCCATATTAGTCCCCTTTCTCTTTAATTCGTTCCAGTACATCCCTGTTAGCTTCGAGTATATCATCGAAAGACGGGATGGGCATCCAATAGATGGGTTTACTATTATGGCATACCCACTTCCCGTTCATTACAAAAGCTACTTCGTAATAATATCTGCCCTCGTAATTAGTCCCAACCAAAACACTTTCTAACTCTTCTGGCAACCGTTCATTAACGCTTATCCAAGGCGATTGCTTGGACTGCCATTCGGCACCTTGTCTGAATGCCTCTTTAACTAATCTCATTTCTAAGCTATCATCGTAATGGCATTCATAACAATCTTCTGCCGCTTCACGTGCCACTTCTTCTACTGTCTGTTTCATATATCTCCTTTCCACCTATCCTAGCAGCATATACATTACTACTAGGAATAGGTAATAAATTGTTGTTTTACTCATTACTCATTTGTTTTGAACCATTTTCCTGATGTCAGGTAAATGGTAATTATTACCAATTAAATTCTAATTGTATTATCATCAAGCTATTAATCAACCTCTATAATCTGATATCTCCCTTTTTTGATGTAAATCTTATGGTTGTAATAATCCTTGATTACTGCATATCCAGACTGGGGCCTAATATTACCTGTTAAATCTTCAACATAAGAATTTTCGCAGGCTTTCACTGTTGCGCTGCCGTAGGCTTTCACTGTTGCGCTGTCGTAGGCTTCCACTGTTGCGCTGTCGTAGGCTTCCACTGTTGCGCTGCCGTAGGCTTTCACTGTTGCGCTGCCGTAGGCTTTCACTGTTGCGCTGCCGTAGGCTTCCACTGTTGCGCTGTCGTAGGCTTCCACTGTTGCGCTGCCGCAGGCTTCCACTGTTGCGCTGTCGTAGGCTTCCACTGTTGCGCTGCCGCAGGCAAAAGATGTTGTTGTTACCTCATGGTATTTTTGTGTATAGATACCAGCTTCCGCTAGATCTTCTTCATCAAAATTGTCTTCTAAATATTCTGCATCTACTATTCTTGCTGTTCGTAACACCCAAGACCAGTTATCAGTAATAGCCTTAAGTATATCAGCCTTGCATTGACTCCTTAATCCCATCGCATAACCTATTTGACAGGCACCTGCTTTCTTGGCGCGCAGTAATAGTTCTTCCTTTATTTCTTCAAATGTTTTCTGTTCCATGATATTGTTTATTTTTCGTTATTTTGATATTTTGATAATTCCACGCCTCACGCATTCTTCGAGTAAATTCATATCCTCCTTTTTTATAAGAGCACCTGTATTACGATTCACGCTCACATAAGGCTCAAACCCAAGTCGTTTTGAATTAATTCCGTTTTATCTTTATGGTATTAATCTTTCCTCAACGCACCAACATAGCATTTCATAAGCTGCATCTATTAATGAGTAAGATAAAAATTCTTGATAATAATCAAATTCGTCCGACATAGAATAACAAATATGCCAACAATTGTCACTAAAATACATTGTAATCCAATAAGTATCCGTTCCTGTTTTTATCTCTTTTGGTAACAGTTCCAAAATGTCAAGCAAAGTAAATGCAGGAATACAATGTTCTTTTCTGAACGGTTCCTTGAAAGTTCTCCACTCTCGTAAAGATAATTGTGGTTGTTTGCCTTCCTCATAAGGATATAACATCCAAGTCATTGATGCGTTACCTGTATTCACTCCAAGTTCTTGCAGGTGTTTCGTTTTTTCAATCGACAGCACATTCTCCAATATTTCCATCCGTTAAAATATTTTTAGTTTTATTTGATACGCTTGCAGTAATATATCTGTTCGTGGTTCTTATATCAGAATGACCAGCCATAGATTTTAGCTCTGCTTCTGGTATTCCCATATTAGCCCATCTGGTAATAGCTGTTCTACGTCCTGTATGTGTTTTTATAAACTGGTACTTCGGACCTTTCATAAGTACATTTGCCCGTCTTACAAATACCTGCTTGTTTATACCTGCTCTACATCCAAGAGTTGGTAGAACTTCATTCATTGTTGTCTTTAACGAAGATTCTATGTTGTATTTATCAAACGATCTAACCTCTTTTATCATTTCTATAATCTTGGAAGGTACGGGAACCTCAACGTTCTTACCTGTCTTTTTTGATATATACGAAATAACATTTCCTTCCATCATAGAATCTTTCAATCTGAAAATATCGGAATATCTCATGGCAGTATAGCATTGGATCAGAAACAATTTCTTTACTATTTTTTCTGTAACGTTAAACGGCTCGACATTCCAGAATAATTCTATTTCTTCATCCGTAAGAGATATATTTGAAGGAGATTTTACGTTCAGTGAGATAATATAATCATTGATATATTTGCTCATCTCTTTTGATTCGGACAATATTCTTTTAAGCATTAAAAGATATGCCTTTTGGGATGATTCGCTTATCTTTCTCTTTGATTTTATAACATTGATCATATCATCTATCATATCACGATTTACAGGCTTTTCAACGGACGGAACTTCCTTGAACGTAGGAATGGCATCATTAAAATCATACTCGTCATAAAGCTGATTGGTAAGATATGGCATTATATGTTTGGATAATGCTTCAAATCTTACCTTTCCGCTTCTTGTCTTTGTATTATTCAACTTTTCTATCAATACGCCTACAGTCATAATTGAAGGGCTATATTCGTTCTGAATTGTTTCAAGCCTGTTTTTTAAATCCTCAATCAGACTGTTCTGTGATTCTATAGTCTTGTTTAACCTATCTATTGTTTCAGCGAGAATCTGAATTGTTCTTTCTTTATCTTCCATGTCTTATATATTTTTGTTGCAAAAATAATAAAACTGTATATTCGATAGGTTAAACGATAGTTATCAACTCTTAAAAATGTTTACTACGCCCATTAATTTATAATCTCCCTCTTCATTAATGATACATATAGGAGCATTATTCTCAGGATTGGTATATGCCAATGTGACATAATCCCCAGGAAATACCTTCAATGCGTTAATCATCTTTTCAATATTCAGATTGCAATCCAAACGCCCTTGACAATATCCTTCAATTCCGACATTTTCCGATATTTTATACCCTGCATCATTTGTGTATGTTATATCCATTTTATTATCTCCCTCCCTGCAAACAAAATGTGATATGTTATACACATCTGACATTACCTTTATTCTTGAAAGGGAATCTATCAAGTCGCTAGTTCTTGCTTTAATAAAGTAATTAAAGTTTGATTTTATATTGTTTACCAATGGTGTGTAGTTTACAAACTTAACCTCCATCAGCGTACAATTAAAGACAGAACCGAAATCCCCATAATATATAGACATCACCCTTTCATCATCAGATACAGAAACAGTTACATTTTCTTCTGACAACATCTCAAGAAAAGATAACGCTTCCTTTACCGAAGTAGGCATTACATTTATGCACAAGTCCTTGGATATATCCGGCTGACATTCTATAACATCTCTTACAAATACAATCTTATCGGACGAACATATATCAATGCAATTATTGGAACAAATAAAATTTATCCCCACTCCACTAAGGCTGGTCACAACGTCACTGATATCATTAAATCCTATGTTCCTTTTTAATGCTCTATACAGATCATTCCTGTTCACGTTGACCCTTATCCCGGTACCACGCTTACCTATTTTAATATCAGGATAAGATTCCACATCTTCTGCAAAGAAAGACGCTTCACTGCCATTGTAAGAGAATATTATATCCTTATCATATATCTTTACCGTAACAATGGAATCCTTTACTGTTTTGAGTAACTTTACAAGTCTTATTCCGTCTACTGCAAACTCCTGCCCGTCATTGCAGTCTGAATCAATAATGGGAATAATCAAACGCATCTCATTGAGGTTGTTGTATGAAGTAACCTCTATCGCATTCTCTGATGCTATATATTTAAAACGAAAACATTTAAGTATCGTCAAGCCTGTATCGGAAAGACAGGCTTTGGCTGAGTTTAACGTTGAAAATAAAACCTTTCTATCAAAAATTATCTTATTCATAAATGTAAAATTCAAATGTATTCAATCCAAGAAAAATGTTCTCTTTTATCAAGGTAATTCATGTCGTTCTCGTTATTATAGGCTTCCTTCTCAAACGATATGTTTCTATACGCATTACCTTTTTGTATAAGCCTGTACAGCCATTCCAAAAGATACAAAATGTAAAACGGAACATACAAAAGTTCTTTCATTTGTTTTGTATGAATCGCTTCGTGATTGTAATCGCTTTTACTCATCGTACATCCTTTTCTTACGAAAAGAACCCCAAACAAATTTATACACTTGTACCCTTTGAATGGAATAATTTTGTTATATATAACTTTCATTGAAACAGTTCTTTAATTATTTTTTCAAAACTTACCTTTGTAGTGCTGTTACGCATACAATAATCTTTTATCTGTAGTGTATTTGACATCCCCGGCTGACCACGCTCGATAGCGTCAAGTATATTCCACAACATTTCCTTAGACCATACGAAATATCCTCTAAAGAAATATGTAGCCATCACATCAGCCTGTTCTATTATATGATTACGGTCATGGTTACTGTCAGGCATTTTAAGTTCTATGCCATATATCTTACCGTCATGTATATAAGCAAGGTCTGGCATACTTTTCTTTGCTCCTAGAGCACGAAATTCAGCCGACTTGTTACCACTTACAGCAGGATGGAGAAGTTCGGAAAAAAATGCCACAAGCAATCCCCTGCATCCTTTACCTTCTTTCTCGTTCCTGTAACTAACTACTATATCTTTCTGCATTTTCTTTTCTTCCGCAGACCGTTTTTCCTCAGCCATAATAAAAAAAATTGTATTTGGCAAAGGTATCACGAAATGGGGTATATGAGAAAAATAAAAGGTTAAAGTTTGTTATCAACCATCTCAAATCCTTCACACATGTCATGTCCGCTGTTTCTTATCTTCATGGCAACGTGTTTTTCAAACCAAGGAATATAGCAGACATATCCAACAAACAAACCGTCTATAATAACCGTATATCTATGCTTGCAGCGACAACAGCAATACTCTCCGTTCCTGCAAGACTTTGTATTGCTATTTTGCAAGATCATCCAAAGAAATGTTTTCTGACAAGAAATCGTCCGTACATTGTTTCACCACATCATCGAACCGCAAATCGCAATACTCGTCAATCCAGTCACCTATGAAGTATAGTTTGTTGCTTCCTGCAATAACGCCAAACAGAATAGGGTCTTTTCTTTTTTCCACCTCTTCTTTTTTCTTGTCAGACGGTAAATCTGTTCCGTTGTTATCAAAGTCGTAGTGGAGAATGGCATAATTATCAAATATTTCATATTTGTCTATGTCCGTCTTTTTCCTAATTATGTCAAATGGTATGATTCTTGTATAGTCAGATATGTAATCAAGGCATAGATTTTTCGGACATCCTTTTGCAAACTTCATAAGATTTTCCTCTGATATAGCCTTGTATAATCCTTTGCTGAACAATATGCTTTCGTATTTGCATATCACCATGTTTTGGAACAGTTTTTCTTTCAAGGCGTGTTGACCGGATCTTTCAGCATAACCTAGCATCAGTATATAGTCTTTTATCCTATCCCTGTATTGCTTCATCTCGTTTTCTGTCTGTATCTTCACCTCAGAGAAGAAATGTATCACATCAAACTTGGATCTTCTGTATTCGTCTACATAGTCCTTAATCTTTTTAAACCATGAGTTTTCCTTATGGTTTATGCCAAGAAGAGAGGTTCTTACTTGCTTGTGCTCCTGGTTTGTTTTTACAGAATCAAGCATTGTCGGTGAAACGGTAAGATTAAATTCCGCCACTCCTTCCTTGTCATTGTTTTCCATGTATTGTTTTAGGAAATCGTAAGACATTACACTTGGATTAGGATCTTTCTGCTCTATAACGGAGTATTTGGGCAGATTAAAGTCAAGCCTTATCGTTTCGTGAAACAAGGCAATTTTACCATCGCTGTTAAGTAAATTTTTTCCCATAATTAAATGTTATTTTTTGTTTCTTTGAATATACCCCCATATAAACTTGCTGGAATATCCGCATTCTTTCATGGCTTTACGAAAATCAGATTCCGTATTTCTGATATACAACTGCCGTATCGCCCAATAAGTATTGTATCCTTTAAGTTCCGCATACTGGAAAAATTGTGTAGGTGTCATTTGCTCGAACTTTAAATCTCCTACCAGTTCTTGCAGTTCCGCCATCCTTATTTCCTTTTCGGTTGGATATACATATCCGCAGAAAGGACATTCCGAAGCGGTTATGGCAATATATTTACCACACTGTTTACATTCCTTTACTCCTTGTATCCCTTCACATTTCCCCTTGTTATGCCATAAAGCCCATTTACGTTCTTTCTCAAACTTGCCTAGCCGTGATATGTTACCACCGAAGTCCAGGAGAAATGCTTCCGTTTTATTTGGGTGAAGCCGTATAGCCCTGCCAGTTGCCTGGATATAAAACTGAACGGATTGTGTAGCACGGTTTAATATGCAAACCTCTATACTTGTTTCATCGTATCCCGTAGACAATATGCCACTGTTGCATATAACGGTGAATTTATCGTCATGGAAATCCTTGATAAGCTGTTCCCTGTTTCCTGTAAGATGCTTGTATCTTTCATATAATGCTAACTCATCCGGCTTATTCTTATCTATACCTGATATGAGGAATTTTGCGGGAATGCCAGCTTCATTAAATTCAGCGCACATCCTTATCGCATTTGCCTGTGTGGCATCAAAACAGATTGCTTTTTTCATCGGGCAGATACGCATATAGTTTTCAATCACCCCCTTGTACTGTACAGACTTGTTGAACACCGCACCCATCTGCCTGCTATCGAAATCACCTGTGCGATAATCGGTATTAACCTTAGACAAGTCGGGCGCATCAACCGTAAACGTTCTCAACTTGGTTATGTTTCCCCGGTCCATCATATCCTGTATCTGGGCGGTTTCTACAATCTCTTCATAGTTCATGCCAAGCTGCCTTTGGTTTCCACTTCTCATCGGGGTTCCTGTAAGACCTACTACATACTTATCATCAAGCAAACCAGATTCAAAGAGAAAGTCCGCATCAGAGGTGTGCCCTTCGTCTATTAGGCAGAGAGATACACTCTTAACCCATTCAACCCATTCGGGCTTTTCTAGCCTTCTACGGAGAGTTTGAGCCATTGCGGATACTACTAGACCTTTGGGTATGTTCCTGTGCTTAGGAGAGATATATTCAGCCTGTATGCCAACTCTTTCCAACGTTCCCCCTGTCTGTGTCATAAGTTCAGATCTGTGGGATACGATAAGCACCTTATTCCCCTTTTCTACAGCACCTTTAGCCATAAAACTCATTATGACCGTTTTGCCGTAACTTACACAGGCAGAGAATATGACGTGCTTATGATTAGTCAGGGCATTTCTCAGACGGGTTATTCCCACCTCCTGGTAATCCCTTAGCTTGAGGTAATTATATACATTCATACACATACATATTGACGCTTCACCGTCCCGACTACTGCCGACCACTCCACGTCCTCAACCCCTTCTACCAAGGGTGATATTAATCCGAACCGTTTGATATTTACCGAAGCGAGAATGTCACGATCATTGTGCCTTCCGCATTTCGGGCAAACCCATTCACGGTCACTGAGTTTCAATTCACTATTAACGTATCCGCATATACACGTCTTGGAACTTGCTTCAAAACGTCCGATACGTATAAGGTTGCGTCCATACCATTCGCACTTGTATTCAAGCTGTCGGAAAAACTCGCTCCATGAAACGGATGATATGGATTTTGCAAGATGGTGGTTTTTCAACATACCCTTTACATTCAAATCCTCAATGATTATCGTTTGGTTTTCACGGACAATCTTTGATGTGACTTGATGTAGGAAATTGTTGCGTTGGTTGGAAACCTTCTCATACTGTCTTGCCAGGATTTTTCTTGCCCGTTCTCTTCGGTTGGAACCTTTCTTTGTCTTTGAGAATCTTCTTTGCAACACCTTTAGTCTTGCTTCCGATTTCTCAAGATATTTGGGATTGGCATACACATCACCGTTTGAACATACTGCAAAATCCTTTATACCTACATCTATACCGATAGACGTATCATATCTGACAGCAGGCTTTACAGGTATTTCCTTTCCATCGTCAACAAGGACAGAAATAAAATATTTACCTGTTGGTGTCTTGCTTACCGTGACAGAACATACTTTACCGTCAAACTTTCTGTTCGGAAAGAATTTAACCCATCCGATCTTTGGAAGTCTTACCTTATTGTTGTCAAGGTCAACAGACACCGAATTTATAGCCTTGTATGACTGTCTGCTGTAATGCTTCGCCTTGAAATTTGGGAAGCCTGCCTTTTCACGGAAGAACTTCACGAACGCGCTGTCCATATTTCTTATGGATTGTTGCAGGCACTCGTTTGATACTTCCGAAAGCCATTCCTTCCCATCTTCCTTTTTAAGTTCTGTAAGCATCTTAGCCAGTCCAACCCATCCTATCTTCGTCTTGTCACGCTGATACGCTTCTATACGTTTACCGAGCATATAGTTATACACAAACCTACAACACCCGAAAGATTTGTTGAAGAAAACAATCTGCTCAGGAGTAGGATTAAGTCTATATTTATATGCTCGTTTCATATTGCAAATATAACTATAAATTAAATTACAACATAACTAATTTAGTTAAATAGTGTTTAATTGTTTATAAATGCCTTTCAAATTCGTTAACGTAATCCATATCTATCCTCGTAAAATAATTTAAAGTTTCTCCATCTATGCCCGTTTTTCCCCTTACAAAAAGAACTGCATGATCGTTGTGGCATACCTAATTTCCTCTCACAGTCACAACAGGCTTCAAAGCATAGGAATCTGTTCGTACCATCCTCTATCGCAATGACAGCCCTTGTATTGTTTCTATGGCCGAGATAAGAACCGTTTTCCTTTCGTTTCTTTATGAGTTCCTTCATAATAACTCTTTTCTTTTCACGTTCCTCATCCGATACTTTCCTTCCTTTCTTGAATCCATAATTATGACCTTTGACGAACCTTCCTTTTTCGTCACGGTAAGATATTGGATAATCTATCCATAATTCGCTAATTGCTGGCATTGAAATCTAACTTTAGTTTTACAATTTCATCACTCATGGCATGTACTCTTTTCAGCCATGCCATTTTCCATGCTTCTTTTCCTATGCCATATATACGATATATATCATCTCCTGCATCATCAAATTTGATAGGAGTGCAGCTTATTGACTTACATTTCGTTCCGTCCATAAGTTCAACGTCACCTATACCCCCATTGAGCATGATAAAGTTGATATTGTTTTCTATGGCAAGATAGGGGATGATTATTTCATCCCCACGATTAGGTTTGTTGTGCTTGATTAGTGTAGTCATAACAACTTAGACAAGGTATTAATATACATTTTTACAGACATTTTGTTCTAGACAAATTACCATAATATTTGGTGGCACTTGTAAATTAATCAACTTCCACTAACTCACCGTTTTCCAGTCTATACCATGTATCAGCCTTGACAACCTCACCATCAACTACTACAGCCTTCCAATCAACAATATCATACGTATCATCCCTTTCCTCAGCTATGACCAAAATTGCACCTATTCCGCCTTTTACCTGAACATTTTTTCCTCTTGCTACTGACAAACCATTAGATCCTGTTGAAGCCTTTCCTCTTGCCGTGGCAGCACCACTATCACCAGCCGTGGCAGCACCTCTATAACCAGCCGTGGCAGCACCACTATTACCGGCCGTGGCAGCACCATAATCACCAGCCGTAGCAGCACCTCTATAACCAGCCGTAGCAGCACCTCTATAACCAGCC
>OGGC01000042.1_pt1 | contig 98385 bp, 110 predicted proteins | sample 1571181 | NCBI WGS metagenome assembly OGGC01 (sample SAMEA2581930, study PRJEB24529) | metagenome | biome: Human gut stool | place: China | collected 2011 | reverse complement strand
TATAGTATAGACAATATAAAACAAAAAATAGAAGATATGGAAAAGCTAGGATATAGCAGAGCAGAAGTAATAAAAATGACAAAAAGTCTGCCAGCAATATATAGTTATAGTATAGACAATATAAAACAAAAAATAGAAGATATGGAAAAGCTAGGATATAGTAAAGAAGAAGTAATAAAAATGACAAAAAGTCTGCCAACAATATATGGCCTAAGTATAGACAATATAAAACAAAAAATAGATTTTTATGATAGTATAGGATTGCATGAATTGGCAATAAATGATACAAAAAAACTGATGCAAAGTGTGTCATTAAGTTATGCTAGGTATATGTTTTATAAAGAAAAAAATATAGAAATAACTGATAAAAGCTATAACAAATTATTTATAGATCAAAAGCAATTTCAGAAAGTATATGGAATAACAAAAGAGGAATTATTAGAAAAGTATGATTATCAAGCATATATACAGCAAAAAAAAACACAAGATTTAGGAAAAGAAACACTAGAAATTCAGAAAGATACACCATATATACAGCAAACAGAGCACGCAATAAATAATCAAGAGCAAATGTTGGAACAAAAAAATCAGGATGGTGTAAATATTGATTAATTTACTCCAAATCTAATAATTTTAAAAAGTTTGTAATAAACTATCTTTAAATTAAACAAAGGGGAGAAAATAATGATTTTTTTAATAATATTAATAATTCTAATAATTTACTTTACAAATAATAAAAAAAAGCAAACACAACCACAAACACAACAAATAGCAGAAAATCAAGAAACAATCATTGAACCTGAGTATTTAAAAAGTGAAAATCAAATAATTGAAGACATAATAAATCAAGAGCTTCAAAAAAATGATTATGATGGAAATGATATAAAAGCAGTAGAGCATAAAAGATTAAGATTAACGATAATTTTTTCAATTTTAAATTTTATATTTGTAGCTCTAATATTTTTTCATTTACCAAAATATGTGTATTTATTGGAAGTAGTAAATGTATTTATATATCTTTCATTTATGAAAAAATACAATACTGTGCAATACATAAAAAAAGAGCTAAAAGCACGACCTGATGATGAAATATCAGATATTGTATCAAGTATAATAGCAGGCGGAACTGTAAATAAAAATAAAAAATTTATGGTATCAATATCATGTGTGGTAATTTCAACATTATTGCCATTATTGATATTTATAAATCCAATAATATTTTATGAACCATATGAAGATGGATACTCTGTAAGGTTTTATGCAACTGGTTTAACAAATTCTAAAACAATAACAATTCCAGAAGAGCATAATGGCAAACCTGTTCTTGGAGTACGTGGAGATGCTTTTGCCAATATTTCATTTCTTGAAGAGGTAAATTTACCAGATACAATTAAAGAAATAAGAGGTAAAGCATTTAAAAATGATAAAAAATTAACAAATATTAAATTGCCAGAAAATCTTACATATCTTGGTGGAGGAGCTTTTAAAAATTGTAAATCATTAGAAAGTATAACGATTCCAAAAGGAGTAAATGAGATAAATGGAGAAACATTTGTAAATTGTGAATCTCTTGATAGTGTAGTATTACACGATGATATCACATCAATACATGGAGAAACATTTATAAATTGTATTTCACTAAGAGAAATTAATTTGCCATCTAAAATAACAGAAATAAGAGGAAATACATTTCAATATTGTACCTCTTTAAGAAAGATTGATATTCCAACTGGAGTAGTAAGAATAGGAGGACATGCTTTTGAAGGATGTTCAGATTTAGAAGAAGTTAATTTACCATCAACACTAAAAGAAATTGGAAGTTCAGCTTTTAGAGAATGCAGTAGTTTATATGAGATTACTATACCAAAAAATACAACATCTATTGCAGAAAACGCATTTAAGGACAGTCCAACAAATAAAAATTATGATGGAGTAGGAAGAAATATAAGAGATGTTTATAATAGTAATTATACAAAAAAACAAAATACTATAGTTGGAAATAATACTACGAACAATACTTCACAAGATATTATTAATCAAACACAAGATATAAATAAAAGAATGAATAACAGTTTAAATAATTTATATAAAAATCAACAATAAGGAGGAAAAATGGAACAACCAAAATTTATCCATTTATTATATGTGCCAACAATGGCTTGTAATATGCAATGCAAATATTGTTATTTAGAAGATAACACAAAAGATGAAGATACAAAATATACACCTATTGAAACACTAAAATATGCGGTTGATAAATTAAAAAAAGATAATATAGTTCCATTTAACATATCTCTTCATGGAGGAGAAGTAACAGCTCTTAGCAAAAATGATTTTGAAGACTTAATTAAATTCATATCAGATTATTATAATACAAACAAAACCTTGATAGAAAGCAATAATTTTAAAGTTGGAAAGCCACATATAAAAACAAATTTATATGATTTAGATAAGCATTTAGAAACAATAAAAAAATATAATGTATCAATAAGCGGAAGCTTAGATTTACCATTTTCGTTACATGATAAGTTTAGAGTAACAAAAGCAGGAAAATCAACATTACAAAAAATATTGCAAAATATTCAAAAATTGAGTGAGCTTCCAAACAGTAAAAAAGTGTCTGCAACAATATTTAAAGAGCATTTTGAATTAATAGATGAAATTATAAATGATATAAAATTTCTTGATAAAAATACACATCTTGATATGAATGATTTTAATTTTATGATAGGATTTGACTATAACTCAAATGGATTACTAACACCGCTAACTGAAAATGAACAGGTCGAATTTTTTAATAGAATGCATACAGAATTTGATAATACAAATCTAGATAAAGGCGTAAATGGAGCGTGGTTTAACGAGTTTGGACCTGAGTACTGTACAAATTGTGACAATTGCGGAGAAAAGTTCTTTTTATTAGAAAGAAATGGAGATATATATTCTTGTGTGCGTGGTCAAAAGCATAAAGAGTTTTACTATGGAAATATCTACAAAGATTCTGTAGAAAGAATAATGCAAACAGCTCGTATAAAAATATTTAATATGCATAATCAACTACCATTTAATGAAGAATGTGCAAATTGTGGATATTTATATTTGTGTAAAACTGGTTGTCCATTTGTTAAAAATGTATATAAAACTAATAAATCATATACTTGTAAATTACAACAAGAGCTATATAAAAATAGAAATTACGAGAAAAAGGTTGATGGAGAAGCGGAATATGATTATATATCAAAAATGCATCCAGACATAATGGAAAAATATATTCCAAAAGCAAATAATGATGACGAAATTAGTTTAGAAAATTTAATAAAACAAGATTCAAAATTAAAATATATTTATGATGAAAAATCCTTTTTATTAAAAGTAGATGAGCAAGAATATTGGCTTAAATCTCAAATATTAAAAAATACAAGAGATATATTATATATAACTCCAGAAACAGATATTAAGCTATATATAAGAAAAAACATACTAGAAGAGCAAAGTTTATATCCACAAAATAATTCACTATACATAATGTTATTAAGTGGAGATTTAATAAAATATGGTGATGAAGGTAGAATAAAACAAAAACATGTAATGACACATCAAGTGTTCAAAAATGTACTAGAGCAAACAAAATCGGAAAAAGATGGTTTTTATTGTTTTGATTTAAAAGATTTATTATATTTATATAGAAAATACATCTCAAAAGAAAATCCAAACAACATTTTTTTTACAACAAGCGATTTAAGAGATTATCATTACACAAAGCAAAAAAACAATGCTTATTATCACATAAAAGCAATAAATTTACCATTCCAAAACATAGAATTTTATTACCTAGATAAATAGGGGACGGTCCTTGAAATGTAAAATAATGGAATGTTAAAGTAAAAGTTTAAGCTAAATACTACTCGAAGGAAAGGAATGAAATTAATATGAAGAATATAATACCAAAAACATACAATGAAGTAATTCGTAAAAAAAGATGTTATGATTTAGCTAAATACTATATAATATCTGATGAAATACTAGTTGAAATTTATAACTTCTTAAGCTCTGGAAATGACTGTAGAATAAGTGCAACAAGAAATTTAATTGCACTTTATAGAGGAAAAAAGATGGAAAAAAGTATACCAGTAACGCCAAAATTATCATCATTTGACGGAATAAATTTATCTAATTCAGATTTTATTATAATTCCTCATTATACATCAAGTAGTGGAGGATCTGGAGGCTCTTCTTCAAATAATAATAATAACAACAATAATAATAACGGCTAAAATGGGGGACGACGGTCCTGCCGAATCCATAGGGACGGTCCTAAAAAAAGAAAAATAATATGGCAAGGGGCAGGCAATTATGATAGTTGAGAAAATTCACAATAAAAGACTTAAAGAGCAAGGAATAAGTATTTGCTCAAAATATAAATCAAATGATACTATATTAGAGCGTAATACTGATAAAACAAAAAGAAATGATAATATACAAAATGGTATATGTTTAGAAAAAGATTATTATAAAAATAATAAATTATTAATAAAAATTTTTAATTTTGATCCAAGAATTAAATATACATATATGTCAACAAATAATGGAGAAAATAATATTACTTGTCCAAATTGTGGTAACACAAGCAAAGAAAATGAAATAGAAGATGGATGTCCATACTGTGGAACAAATTATAATATTGAATATTCAGATAAATCGCTGGGAACGAAATATCATTATGACAGAGTGCTACAAGGAAGCAATTACAAAACGATAACATTAGTAATAGACATAATAATAAGTGCAATATTAGTTATTACATATATACTCAAGACTTGTAGAACATTTAATATATATGATATTTCTAAAATAATTATAGGAACGATAATTGTAAGTTTAATATTATATTATCTTTTTTATATAATAGATGCAGTAGCAGTGACACTTCCAATAAAAATATACAAAGATGCTCAAAACAAAAAGCAAATGAAATTTTGGAAAAGAATGGAATCAATTGGAATAGATAAAAAAACATTTTACAATAATGTAAATTACGAGCTACAAAATTATTATTATGGAGAAAATAGTGAGAATAAAAATATAATAGATTACGATATAATTGATTATATATCATTAGATGAACAAATAGTAAAAAATAAAAAGATTCTCGTTACAATTAAAGCACAAATAAGAGAGATTGTCCTAAATCAAGGCACAATAAGTGAAAAAATACAAAAAAGGACATTTACATTCGAAAAAAGCAATGAGCAAATACTAGACTTAAAAGCAGGAAGCAATATAATAAGTTGCCATAATTGTGGAGCCTCAATAGATGTAACAAAAAGTAAATGTGATTATTGTGGAACAAAAATCAATGGATATCAACAATGGTATTTAAAATATTGTGATTGAGTAAAAAGTTAAAGTTACAATAAAAGGTTACAGCTGTTGCTCTAAAAATAATATACAATTAAAAGTATATTATAAAATAACCAAAAATCACTTTACAAAAACATATTAAGTTATATATAATAAGGATATAATAAATAAGAAAGGTGTTGATACAAATGAAAGAAGATATAAAAAACGTATTGTTAATGGGGCTAGGAGCAATATCATTAACAGGAGAAAAAGCAAGTGAAATAAAAAAAGAATTATTAGAAAAAGGTGAAGCTTTATACAAAGAAGGCTCTATAAAAAATGAAGAGCTAAAAAGAGACATTAAAGAAAAAATAAAAGACAACACAAATATTCAATATACAAGTGTAACAAAAGATGATTTAGTTGATATTATAAGCTCTATGTCAGATGAAGAAAAAGCTGAACTTACAGAGCTACTAAAATCAAAAAAAGAAGATAACACAGAATGTAAGGATGAAAAATGTGGTTGTGAATCTTCAAATGATAGTGAAGAAGAAAAACAAGACGAAAATAATGATTAATCTTAAGAAAAAAATTAGAAAAAGGTAGATAATATGAACGAAAAAACAAGGTTTATAGAAATCATTTCGATACTAAAAAATAGTGCATTAATAAGAGGTTTCACACCACAAAAGTTGTGTGAAACCATTATAAAATTAGGACCAACATTCATAAAAATAGGCCAAATTATGTCTAACAGATATGACTTATTGCCTAAAGAATATTGTGATGCACTAGTAAATTTAAGATCAAATGTAACACCAATGGATTTTAAAGAAGTCAATCAAATATTAAAAGAAGAATTTGGAAATCCAAATGAAATATTTCAAAATATATCAAAAAATTGTATAGGTTCAGCTTCAATAGCACAAGTACACAAAGCAAAATTGAAATCTGGAGAAGATGTAGTAATAAAAGTTCAAAGAAGAAACATATATGAAATTATGTCAACAGATGTAAAATTATTTAAAAGAGCTATACGATTATTACATTTAAATTTATTAATTAAAATAGTCGATTTAAACAGTGTTTTAGATGAAATGTATAATGTTGCAAAAGAAGAAATGGATTTTGAAATAGAGGCAAAAAATCTTGAGGAATTCAGACAAAATAATTGCGACGTTGTATATATAGGTGTACCAAAAGTATATAAAAGTTTAGTAACAAAAAAAGTTTTAGTTATGGAATACGTAGAAGGTATAAATGTAACAGATAAACAAGAATTACTAAATAGTGGCTATGACTTAGAAGAAATAGGGTTAAAGCTTGCAAATAATTATATAAAACAAGCATTAGATGATGGATTCTTCCACGCAGACCCACATCCAGACAATATGTGCATACGTGAAGGTAAAATAATGTTTTTAGATTTAGGAATGATGGGAAGACTAAGTTCAAGAAATAAGCAATTATTAAAAAACGCAATGAATGCAATAGTAGCAAATGATACAACAGAGCTAGAGCGCATATTATTAAGTATATCGACAACAACAGGTTCAATAAATCATATTAAATTAAGAAATGAAATACAAAAAATTTTGGATAAAAATGTAAACGAAGATATTGAAAATATAAATATAGTTGAATTTATGAGTAGTGTAAGCAAAGTATTAAGAGAAAATAATATAAAACTAGACAAAAATATAACATTACTAATGAGGGGAATATGCGTAATAGAAGGAACGCTAGAGCTAATTAGTCCAAACATTAATCTAATAATGGTATTTGAAAACAAAATACGAGAAAATACGTTTGACAATGTTTTTTCAAAGGGAACATTAATGAACACAGGAAGAAATATAGTATCTGGAGTAAATAGCTTAGGTGAATTACCAACAGAGCTATTAAGTTTCGTAAAAGATATAAATAGAGGCGAAACAAAAATAGACATTGAAATGGCAAATTCAGACAAGCAAGTAGATAAACTAGAAAAAATGTTACATCAACTAGTAATAGGATTACTTGATGCAGCTGTATTACTAGGAGCGTGTATGGTAGATAACAAAATACTAAGAGCAATATATATAATATTAGGGACAATTTTTACAATATGGCTGTTTATTCAAATGGCCAAAGACCATTTTCATTCAGGATATTAATAAACAAGGGAACAACCTTGTTTATTTTAATTTTTGGATAGTGAAAAATAGGCAAAAAATTTTATAAGAAAATATAATCAATACTTGATAATAAAGCTAAAACAAAATATAATGTTGAAACTAGATGAAAAGTGTTATATAATATCAAATGTTAAAATAAAAAATAAATAAGAGGACGGTTAAAATGCAGAAAATTACAGAGATGAAAAGTGAAGACTTATTTAAATTTGTTGAAAATTTTATAAATGTAAAAATAGTAAAAAGTGGTGGAATAGTAAAAATATCATATTTTGAATTAAAAATAAAAATGAATATGGATGAAGAAGATATAGATAGATTTTTAAAATGTAGTAAAATAATTTTAGAAGACCAAAACTATAATGTATATCTATCAGGAGAGGAATTTGAATACGAAGGTAAAAAAAATAAGGTTGAAAACAATGAATTTTTAGTGGCAATAAAAACTGCATAATGAGAAAGTATAATTGAATGAAAAATAGATGGTACATAGAAAACCATCTTATTTTATAGATAATAAATTACATAAAAGGTTGACACGACAGAGATTATTTCAAAATTATGTAAATATAAGTAATAATAGGAAAAATAGTATGTTTTAAAATTAATTTATTGAGTTATTTTGAAAAGAAAATGTTATTGCAAAGTACCAAAAGGTATGTTATTATTTTTTATATTGAAGAAATAATAAATATATTAAAATATTAATATAGGAGGGAAAAGAAATGAAAAAGAGTTTGGGTATAATAATATTTTCATATTTTATAATGATAGCCATATTATCAGGATGTAGTAATAATAAAAAGGAAATCCAAAAGCAAAGTGAAGTTTTACAGACAAATTATAGTTATAAAAATCCTATAATTCCAGAAGGATTTCATACAGTAGAAACTGAAACAGCAAGTTGGAATAAGCAAGATGATGGAACAGTTGAAGGCTGGAATAACGGATTGGTAATAGAAGATGATAAAGGAAATCAATTCGTGTGGATACCTGTAAACAACGATAATTTAGATTATTATAAAGAAAAATCAATTGAAAATATTGATGAGAACATAATTAAAAATGGTGGATTTTATATATCAAGATATGAAGCAGGGGTTTCTGATGAAATGTCTAAAACAAATGAAAATATATCTGAAACAAGTAATGATATTGAGGATGTTCCAGTAAGCAAACAAAATGTAAGACCATGGAATTATATAAATTGGAATAATGCAAACAAAAATGCAGAATCTATGTATAATACTGATAAAATGAAGAGCGATTTATTAACTACAACGCAAGCAAAAATTGTTGATTATTGGTTAGAAAAAGCAGGCTTTAATGTAGCTTCAGATAGTTCAACTTGGGGAAATTACAGCAATGTTGATAAAGAAATAAATGGCTTAGCTTCGTCCGATTTTGGTAAAAATTATAAAGAAACATCAGGAAAATTTGGAGGAAATATTATTAACGCAACAGGAACAATAGAAAAAAATAAATCAAACAATATTTATGATTGGGCCGGAAATTTATGGGAATATACAGATACACCATATGAACAAACAGAATATTATATTTCCCATGGTGGATATTATGGAACATCTGGAAATATTTCACCAGCATCATTCATTAATGCATTCACAGGAGATGTATCAAGTAAAGTTGGATTTAGAATTTGTTTAAATATAGTATAGAATAGACAACATGCTAAATGCAGAATTAACAGAACATTTGGCCTACGAAGAATAGTTACTGAAAAAGAACAAAAAGATATTTCAAATATAGGAATTAAAATAATAAGAATATATGTAATAGGAGTTATGAATAGAAATCCCCGTGGCTAAGCCACGGGGATTTTTTACGAATAACCAAAATCTATTAATGAAAAATGATTGGTGTTAGAAATTAAGATAAATCATATATGTTTATTATCTAATAAATAATAGTATATAATAAATATCTTTTAGTAATGATTTATTAATAGGTTAAGTCGGAAATTCTACATTATATTAATCAATAAAACAATACAAATTCTACTTATTATGTTTTTCCTTTTGATTGAAAAAACTTATTAAATCTAGAATCATTTGCTGATTTTCTACAGATAATGAATAAAATGCAGCTAATTCTATATTGCTCTTTTCGATATCGAAGTATATATATTCACTTAATAAATCATTGGGAGTTATATTGTAAATATTGCAAAGTTTTATTAATGTATCAATACTTCCTTTTGTTTTATTACGTTCAATGTCACTTATATATCTAGGACCTAAGCCTAAATATTCAGCAACTTTTTCTTGTGTTAGTCCCAATGCTTCTCTGGCTTTTTTTAACTTTTGACCATAATTTACGTTTTGTTCAGATTTTTTATTATTCATTTAATCACCTTTTATAATATACAACATTATTTTAAAAACAAAAATGAACTTACATACGAACAATGTCGGAATAATGTTTGATTATATTTTATAATTCTAGTATTTTCAATATAATTAAGAAATATTCAATAAATGTAAAAATGACAAAATTCGATATTTTATATAAAAATTCGTACAAAAACCGAAAGAAAGTGGAATTAATATTGACAAAAACTAAAAAATAACATTATAATCTATATGTAAAATGATTTAGGCTATAAAATAGGTTATTGATATAAAAGCCTTTTGATTTTTGGCGAAGAAAGGATTTGAAAAAAATGAGTTTTTTTGTTATTGAAGGTGATAATGGTACTGGTAAGGATACGTTAGCCTTAAAACTACAAAAGAAATATGGATTTAGGATTATTACTAATGAAGAAGATATTGTACAACTAAACAGAGATGCCAAAAAATATAATGGAAAACAAAGGGTAAAAAAATTTTTAGAGTATGGTGCGATATGTAGTAAAAAAGTTAGAAATTCAGATCAAAATTCAATATTAGTGCGATATTGGATAAGTACTCTAGCAGCTGCGTATGCAGATAAAATTTTTACATATGAAGATGTATGTAAGATACAAGATGAAATATGTTCAGGGTTTTATAAGCCAGATGGTATAATATGCTTATCATGTGACTTTGAAAAAAGAATAGATAGAATTGAAAGAAGAAAATCAGATGATTTTGATGATATTACTATAGAGAGAAATCAGAGATACAGATGGTTTTTAGATAAAATCCAAAGAAGAATTAATATAGATTGGGTTAATATAGATACATCTGATAAAGATGCAGAACATGTTTTTCGAGAAGTTTGTAAATACTTGGATGAAAAAGAATATGATTTTGAAAGATAATATTCTATTCAATAATAATTTTATTTTATTATATAAATTTAAAAATAGGAGGTTTTATTATGGAAATCGAAAGAAAATTTGCAGTATTAAGAATGCCAAAAAAATTAGAAAATTATGAATGTGAGGAAATAGAGCAAGGATATTTATGCATAAAGCCAACAGTGAGAATAAGAAAAGCAAACAATGAATATACACTTAACTACAAATGGAAACAAAAAGGGTTAGAAGAAAAAGATGCAATACAAAATATTGAATATACAATGCCTCTAACAGAAGAAAACTATAATATCTTATTAGGGAAAATCGAAAATTTTTTGATAAAGAAAGATAGATATATAATACCAATTAATAATGGATTAATTGTTGAGTTGGATGTTTTTCATGGGAATCTAGAAGGATTAGTATTTGCGGAAGTTGAATTCCCAGATATAGAAACCGCAAGGACATTTATTAAACCAGATTGGCTAGGAAAAGATTTATGCTTTGATAAAAGATTTGATAACACAGTATTATCAAAAGTAGAAAAATATACTAGCGAATACGACCCGAATAGTGAGAAAAAAATGGAGGAAGAGCATGAGGAAAGATAATACTTATTTAATTTAAGATTTTAAAATACATGATTAAATGTATTTTAAATAAATAATTAATGGAAGGGAGAATTATAATGGACAAAAATGTAGAAGAATTTATTGCAAGAAAAGACGAAAGAAAAAATAGTGCAAATGCGAAACTAAAATTACTAGTTTATGGTGTAAAAGATAACCCAGAAATCTTTGAAAAATATCAAAGTTTATTTAAAGAAGAACATTATGCATATGACAATGGAAATTGGGAGGTAGATAAAAATAGATTAACACCATCAGAGGTATTATTACCTGGAGGTATAGTTTCAAAATTACATATTAGACCAGATTCACCATTAACATTAGTTTTAGAAAATGATAAGTTGTACATAAAGAATGAGAAAGAATACTTATCAGAATTTACTTTTATACCAAGACCAAATTTTTGGGATTATAAAACTAGCAAAGGAACACCTACTAAAAAATTGGCACAGCTATATGGACTTAATTGTATGAATATAAATATTTTTTCAGGTTGTGAATTTCATAATGTTGGTTTACCTTGTAAATTCTGTTCTGTTAAGAATGCGGTAAGAAGAGACGACCCCGTTGAAATAATAAAATCCCCAGATGAATTAGCAGAGGTTTGTGAATTTGCAACAAAGTATGATGATTATAATTACATAATAATAACAGGAGGTTCACATTTAAATACAGATGAAGAGTTTGATAAACATATGGAGGTAATTAAAGCAGTAAAAGATAAATTAAAATGGAATGGAAAAATAAAAGGAAATGTTGCAATGATGCCTCCTAAAACAATAAGTAAACTTAAAGAATTGTACGACATTGGTGTAGAAAATCCGAGTTTTAATATGGAAGTTTGGCCAAAAAGTAATTTTGAGAAAATTTGTCCAGGAAAAGAAAAATATGTAGGTTTTGATAATGTAGTGGAATCTCTTCTTTATTTAAGAGATATATATGGAGACGGAAAAGTGTGGTGTAATTTTGTTGCAGGACTTGTTCCATTAGAGGATATGAAAGCTGGATTTAAGTTTATGGCTGAGCACGGTATTGTTCCAGGTGCAAACATCTATCATGCAGAGGTTGGCTCTGTAATAGGAAAGAGATTAGGAAGAATAGATGAAGAGTATATATTAGAATTATATAGGTATGCATCTGAATTATATCATAAATACAATTATAAGCCATTCTTTGATGCAGGAGTTTTAAGGAATAGTTTGGCAAATGAAGTATATGAAGGTTTGTTATAATGAAAAAAATATTATTTTGGGCTGGTAGAGGTCAGAATTTAAAAATATTAGAAAATTTTAGAAACGAATTGATAAAAGCAGGATTTAAGATTGAGTATATTAATATAAAATATGATGAAGGAGAACTTTTGCCAAATAAATGGAAACAAGTTTCAGACAATAATGCAGATTGGTGGATAGGAATAAGTCTGGGTGCAGCATTACTATATTACAGTGCAAATTATGCAAAGGAAAATAAACCAAAAAGAATAACACTTATAAATCCGTTTTCGTCTAGAAAAATTCTATCAGAGGAAAAAGGTTTTGACCTGAGCAACCAATGGGAGTTTTCTCCAAAAAATTGTATGCTAAATATTGATAATATGGATGTTGTTTTATCTACATATGATACAAAGATACCGATGTATCACGGTATTGAATTATTAAACAAAACAATTTGCAATAATAAGAAAATTGTGTTTGTCGATAGTAATCATACTATAGATAATATTAATGCACAAATTGAGCTATCAGATATTTTAATAGAAAATGAAAGTTCGAATGGGGGTAATGATAACGAAAGGTATAACTATTGCAACATTTATAAGTAATAATGAAAAAGATAGTAAAGAGATTTATGATGTTATACACTTCTTGGAAAACAATTTCAATGATATCGAAGTAATAGTATTTAGCGACTATGATATTAAAAATAAATCATATAGAAACATTGTAACTCCACAAATGACAAAATATAGAAGAATAAAATTATTATTAAAAGAAGCAAAATATAATGATATATTATGTTTCGATAATGATATTATAATTGATAGGGCAAATATAATAAAATTCATTACAGATTGCGTTAATAGAGAGTATAGTATAGCATGGGGAAAAGTAAAAGCTAGAAAAATTAAAGGATTTGTTCCTAAGCTGATAAATATCGATAAAAACCTTTCACATAATTATATAAGACCTTTTTTATGGAATATAAAGTTAGGAATAAGTCTGCCAGGACAAATTTTTATGATAAACAAACAGTATTTTTTTAAGAATTTACCAGATATTGATACTGTATATGATGATTTGATGATTGGAGCAGTTGTAAGAGAATATAATTTACCAATTTATTTTGTAAAGGACGTGCTTGGATATGAAAGACCAAAGGGAAACATTTTATTACTTATAAAACAAAGGATAAGGTGGGCAAAGGGATTAGCTGAAACAATTATTTTTAATAGAAAAAACAAAGTATTACCATACATTCTTTTACACGCATTCTCGTTTAATCTTTTATGGGTACCTATTTATATACTTATATATTATTGCATTAGAATGAATATATTATGTGGAATATTTATTATTCTAAGTATTGCCTATGCTTTAACTGACAATAAAATAAAGGATATATTCTGGTCATTTATGTATATGATTATTTTTCCATTTATATACATTATATGGGGGATTGCTTTATTGGTTAATTTGATAGGCATACCAATAAAATCGGAATTTAGATGAAAGGAATAAATATGGACGAAGATTTTAGAAAATTATTAGACGAAGCTAAGAAATATGCACAAAAAAGAGTTTTGAGTGAATATGCATATTGTGGACATGTGACATGTGCTCTAATGAGTGAAAAAGGAAATATTTATAGCGGAATTAATATAAATTCAAAATGTGCACTTGGAAATTGTGCTGAACAAGCAGCAATATTAGATATGCTAAAACATGGGGAAAGTGAGATAAAAAAAATTGTTTCGTATTCTGTCAAAGGGTGTATATACTCTCCTTGTGGGAAATGTAGGGAATTGATACGTATGCTAAATCGTAATAATTTAAAAACAAAGGTCATGGTTGCCGAGGATAGATGTTGTACGATTAAGGAATTATTGCCTGAAATATTTGAAAGAAGAGATTGTAAGAATGAAAATGAATAAAAATAATATTAAGATTATAGTTTTAACAGGGGGGCCTTGCTCTGGAAAAAGTGAAGGAGTGAAAGAACTAAAAAGAATTCTATCAGATTCAGATTACAAAGCTATTACTATTCCAGAGCTTGCAACAGAAATGAGACAAAATGGGTTCATATGTTCAGAAGGCACTGTATCAAAAATTGATTTTCAAAGAGCTATTTTTGAAATGCAAATTTTTAAAGAAAATTTATATAAAAATGTTATGGAAAAAAGTGGACAAGAAATGATATTACTTTTAGATAGAGGTCTTCTGGATGGTAAAGTATATTTGTCAGATGATGAATTTAAAGAAATATTAGATATTCATCGATTAAGTGAAAAAGATATTTTAGATAGATATGATGCTGTATTTCATATGCAAAGTACTTCAGTTGGAAATGCTGAATTTTACGATAAATCAACTAATCAGTACAGATTTTCTAGCCCGGAACAAGCGAGAATACAAGAGCATAAAACCATTGAAACATGGAGCAAACATGCAAATTTTCATTTTATTCCAGTCGAAAAAGACTTTAAAACAAAAATTCAAAAACTTAAAGCACTTGTGTTTAAAGAATTGGAAAATAAAATCTAAAGGAAGATTTATTGCCGATATTAAGGTAAAACGTAAAAATGTTTTAAGGAGGGGAAAGATGAGAAAAGTAGTAACAACATATATCAATCCAGATATGGATGGAATATCATTAATGTATGCATATACAGAATTTCTAAGAAAAAAGAATGAAAATGCTGAATATTATTTTGAAGGAACAATGAAGAAGGAAGCAGAAATTGTATTAAAGACGTTTAATATAAACCTAAACAATATTGCAAAAATCGAAAATGACGATAAAATTGTTTTAGTAGATACAAATTACTTATCAAAAATTTCAAAAAATATAAAACCAGAAAATATTGTTGAAGTTATAGATCATCACAACAAAGAAAGTTGGCTAGCAGAAAATCCTAATATAAAAACGCAAATAGAACCAATTGGGGCAGCAGCTACATTGGTAGCAGAAAGATTTAAAAACGAAGATATAGATATTTCAAAAGAATCAGCCATTTTATTGTATTACGGAATCATATCAAACACTATGAATCTAAAAATTAAATTAACAAGTCAAAGAGATATTGAAATGGCTAAATGGCTAAAAAGTAAAGTACCAAAAATAACAGATGAAATCACAACAGAAATATTTATTAAAAAATCTCAAATAGGTGACAATTTAAGGATTGAAATGGAAGTTGAGTCCAAAGATCAATTTATGACTATTTCATGGTCAATTGGACAACTTGAGATTGCTAATGTAGAAAATTTTTTGGACAAATATGAAAATGATATCAGAAAAATACTTGATAGGGTTTGTGTAGAAAATAATGTTGATTATATATCTGTAAATTGTATGGATATTATCAATGGTTATAGTGTTATTATTGCTAGAGATGAGAAAACTGCTAAAGTTATTTATGATGCAGTAGGATATGAGTTTAAAGATTTAAAAGCCAAAACAGATGAATTGGTTAGTAGAAAAGAAATAGTGAATGTTGTAAGAAAAATGTATAAGAAAAACTTATAAATTAGTATAGGTCATATAAACTTAATTGAGAGCGCATCGGAAAGGCTATGTAAACTTTACGATGCGCTCGAACTATCTTGTTTTTTTGTTTTAAAGATGTTATAAATATATTATATTTATTTAAGTTTATATAACTTTATTTAGTACTATTCAGTTTAAAAAATAAAGTTTGTGACCCAATTCGTGTACAGGCAAATTATGTATACAATTTTTAATATAAAAAGACAGCTTACACGAATTTGTTCGTATAATTACACGAAATTGTTCGGTTGATAGTAATCACTTTTTAGGGTCACAAAAGGAGGAAATATGTTCAAATTAGTATCAAATTATAAGCCAACAGGTGACCAACCACAGGCAATAGAATATCTATCAAAAGGAATACAAGAAGGTAAAAAATTCCAAACGCTTCTAGGAGTTACAGGCTCTGGAAAAACTTTTACAATGGCAAATATAATACAAAAAGTTCAAAAGCCAACATTAATATTAGCTCATAATAAAACACTAGCTGGACAATTATATAGCGAATTCAAAGAGTTTTTCCCTCGGAAATAGTGTTGAGTATTTTGTGTCATATTATGACTACTACCAACCAGAAAGCTATATTCCATCATCAGATACATACATAGAAAAGGATGCATCTATAAACGATGAAATAGATAAATTAAGACATTCAGCAACATTATCACTATTTGAACGAAAAGATGTAATAATAGTAGCATCTGTGTCATGTATATATGGTTTAGGAGACCCAATAGATTACCAAGGAATGATGTTATCATTACGTCCAGGAATGGAAAAGGCAAGAAATGATGTAATGAAAAAACTAGTAACAATGCAATATTCAAGAAATGAACTAGACTTTAAAAGAGGAACATTCAGAGCAAAGGGGGATGTACTAGAAATATATCCATCATCACAAAGTGAATCAGCAATAAGAGTTGAATTTTGGGGAGATGAAATTGAAAAAATACACGAAATAAATCCACTAACAGGGAAGAACATAGGGCTTCGATCTCACGTGCTAATACCACCAGCGTCACAATATGTAACAAGCAAAGAAAAGCTTGAAAAAGCTATTGTTACAATAGAAGAAGAGCTTAAAGAGAGAGTAGCATATTTCAAATCTCAAAACAAATTGATAGAAGCACAAAGAATAGAGGAGCGTACAAATTTTGATATAGAAATGATGAAAGAAACCGGATTTTGCCAAGGAATAGAGAATTATTCAAGACACATAAGTGGAAGACCTGCAGGAAGTCCACCATATACATTATTTGATTATTTTCCGAAAGACTTTTTACTATTAATAGATGAATCTCATGCAACAATTCCTCAAGTAAGAGCAATGTATAATGGGGATAGGGCAAGAAAGGAGTCCTTGGTAAATTATGGTTTTAGACTTCCATCAGCATTTGACAATAGACCACTAACATTCCAAGAATTTGAGCAAAGAATTAATCAAGTAGTATTTGTAAGTGCAACACCAGCTGATTATGAAAAGGAACATAGCAAAGATAATGTTGTAGAGCAAATAATAAGACCAACCGGTTTATTAGATCCAAAAATAGAAGTAAAACCAGTAACAAACCAAATAGATGATTTAATAGAGCAAATACACAAGACAGTAGATAAACAAGAAAGAGTACTAGTAACAACTCTTACTAAAAAGATGGCAGAAGATTTAACAGCATATTTGGCCAGTCTTGATATAAAAGTAAAATACATGCATTCAGATATAAAAGCTCTTGAAAGAATGGAAATAATTAGAGATTTGCGTTTAGGAGTTTTTGATGTACTAGTAGGAATTAACTTATTAAGGGAGGGGCTAGACATACCAGAAGTATCACTAGTAGCAATACTAGACGCAGATAAAGAAGGTTTCTTACGTTCAGAAAGATCACTAATACAGACAATAGGTCGTGCAGCCAGAAACACAGAAGGTCATGTAATAATGTATGCAGACGAACTAACCGATTCAATGGAAAAAGCAATACACGAAACAAACAGAAGACGTGAAATACAAATGAAATACAATGAAGAGCACGGAATAATCCCACAAACAATAAAAAAATCAGTAAGAGATGCAATAAGTGCAAAAATAGTAGAAGAAGCATCAACACAATATAATCTAGATAAAGACACAAACATACAAGATGTAATAAACAAATTAACAGATGAAATGTTAAAACACGCAGCAGCAATGGAATTTGAAAAAGCGGCAGAATTAAGAGACAGAATAAAAGAGCTAGAGAAATTAGTATAAATAAAAAATAGTTTAGCACATGTTGGCTAAACTATTTTTTATTTATGCCACAAACAACATAATGAGTTGACACACATGAGATTATAATTGAAACAAAGTAACGTAAAAAGTTGACACCACAGAGATTATTTTAAAATTATGTCCACCAAAGTGCCCAAAATCTAATACGAAACTAAATACAAAAGTATATAGAAAAATAGTATCTATGGTTTTTAGAATGCAGTTTTATTTTGTCAAAATAAAATTTGACAAAAAATGGACACTGCTATATAATAAAAAAATCATAAAGAAAGGAGAAATAACCTATTTTGTACGTGTAAACTCACCTTCTATATAAATATAATGAAGGTAGGCCAAAAGGAGGTAGACTATGTCTAACTTTTCAAATTGGGAATTGAATCATGAATTCGTACCCCAAGTTGGAATTTTATTACCAAATGGGAATTTTGAATCAAATGAAGGTCAAGGTCACCCAAAGCATGCAATGACAATATGCCAAAAATTAAAAATTGATATTCCAAGCGGCATTAATCCAGATGATTTCTTGATAATGTCTGGAGCTGCAATGATTGCAACTTACGACGCTTTCAAAAAAAAGCAAATTAAAATTGCAAAAAATAACCCACATTACAAAGAAATGTCAAAAATAATAAACACCTATGTAAATCATGGTTTTGATGTAATTGAAGGTTGGGATATGAATTTGGAATATCAAAAGAAGTTAGATGAAGCACTTGAATTATTAAAAAAAACGATAATTGAAGAAACTTTTATTATCAGAATACCACAGAAATATCAAATATTTCAAGGAGGCAATTGCGATGTATAGAAACAAATTAGGCTTCATTATAAAAGATGATTTTTATCCTATAACAGGAAAAGGTCATGATGGCACAGCAATGGAAATAATAAGTTCTCATGGATGGTTGAGTGAGTACCATAATTATAATCGCTCTGATCCTAAAGATTTTCTTATTTTTAAGAAAGGTGCAATTCAGCTTGGTTCGTCTGGAATTTCAAATCAAATAATTTATAGCTCTTTGAAACACAGTAGAAGAGATATAGAGAAAATTCAAAAAAGTACGATTTGCATATGTATAAGATAATTGCTTATTAAGTACTATGTAAAAAACACACGGAAAGGTATATTTGAGTAAAATCAGATGTACCTTTTTTGTTTAAAATAAACATATCCAAACTATTGTTTTATATAAAAAAATATTGTATAATACATAAAGTGTTTATAGAAAAATAAAACATATATCTACAAAATTCATAAGGGGGCAATTCTATGAATGACAAAATAGTAATAAAAGGTGCGAAAGTACATAATCTAAAGAATATAAGCCTAGAAATACCAAGAGATAAATTAGTTGTAATAACAGGACTTTCCGGCTCTGGAAAATCATCACTAGCATTTGATACACTATATGCCGAAGGTCAACGAAGATATGTAGAAAGCTTATCATCATATGCAAGACAATTCTTAGGATTGATGGAAAAACCTGATGTAGAATCAATAGATGGATTATCTCCAGCTATTTCAATAGATCAAAAAACAACATCAAAAAATCCAAGATCTACAGTTGGAACTGTAACTGAAATATATGATTATATTCGTTTATTATATGCAAGAATTGGTATACCACATTGTCCAAAATGCGGTAAAAAAATAGAAAAGCAATCAATAGATCAAATAATAGATAATATAATGAACTTAAAAGAAGGAACAAGAATACAAATATTAGCTCCTGTAATAAGAGGTCGAAAAGGTGAATACAAAAAATTACTAGAAGACTTTCAAAAAGAAGGATTTGTAAGAGCTAGAATTGATGGCGAAGTATACGAATTATCTGATGACATAGATATTGACAGAAAGAAAAAACACACAATAGAGCTAATTGTAGATAGACTTGTTATAAAAGAAGATATACGAGGTCGTTTAACTGAATCTGTTGAAACAGCTTTAAAACATGCTAATAATTTGGTAGGAGTAGATGTTGTTGGGGGAGCTCCACTTTTATTTAGCCAAAATTATGCATGCCCAGATTGTGGAATAAGTTTTGAAGAGCTAACACCACGTATGTTTTCATTTAACAATCCATTTGGAGCGTGTCCTGAATGCTCTGGTATAGGATATGTAATGAAAATGGATGAAGATTTAATAATACCAGATAAAAATAAAACATTATATGATGGTGTAAAAGCTTTTGGCGCAAGCACAATGAAAAGAGGCGACACCATGGCAAAAATGTATTTTGAAAGTATTGCTAAAAAATATGATGTTGATATTAAACAACCAATAAAAAAGCTTCCTCGTAAGTTCTTAGAAAAGATATTATATGGAACAGGTGATGAAGAAATAGATTTTAAATATAAATCATCAGCTGGAACACGAAAATTTACAGCACCATTTGAAGGTGTAATACCTACATTAAATAGAAGATACCAAGAAACAAAATCCCAAGGTATGAGAGACTTTTATGAAATGTATATGAGTAGTAGTCATTGTGATGCTTGTAATGGTTCAAGATTAAAACCAGAAAGTTTAGCAGTAACAGTAGGTACAAAAAACATAAATCAATTAACAGATATGCCTATAAATAAAATAAAAGAATATTTAAATAATTTAAAACTAAATAAAACACAAGCTATGATATCAGAGCTAATACTAAAAGAAATAGACCAAAGACTTCAATTTTTAATAGATGTAGGACTGGAATATTTAACATTATCAAGATCAGCAGGAACTCTATCAGGAGGAGAAGCTCAACGTATTCGTTTAGCAACACAAATAGGATCTGGACTAACAGGAGTATTGTATATATTAGATGAACCAAGTATAGGTCTACATCAAAGAGATAATGAAAGACTAATAGCAACACTAAAAAAATTAAGAGATTTAGGTAATACTGTAATAGTAGTAGAGCATGATGAAGATACAATGTATGCAGCAGATCAAATAATAGATATAGGACCAGAAGCGGGTGTTCACGGTGGAAATGTAATAGCACAAGGTACAGCAGAAGAAATAAAAAAGATACCAGAATCCATTACAGGACAATATTTAAGTGGTAAAAAGAAAATAGAAGTACCTAAAAAAAGAAGAAAATCAAATGGAAAATGTATTCAAATAGTAAAAGCATCAGAAAATAATTTAAAAAATATAAATGTGAAAATTCCATTAGGACAATTTGTATGTGTAACTGGTGTATCTGGATCAGGAAAAAGTACCTTAATAAATGAAATACTATATAAAACAGTTGCAAGAGATTTAAATGGTGCTAATGAAAAGCCTGGTAAATGTAAAGAAATTAAAGGATTAGAAAACATAGATAAAATAATAAATATAGACCAATCACCAATAGGAAGAACACCAAGATCTAATCCAGCGACATATACAGGTGTATTTGATAGTATAAGAGACATATTTGCAAGTACAAATGATGCAAAATTACGTGGATTTGACAAAGGAAGATTTAGCTTTAATGTAACAGGTGGTAGATGTGAAAATTGCAATGGAGATGGATTAATAAAAATTGAAATGCACTTTTTACCAGATATATATGTTCCTTGTGAAGTTTGTAAAGGAAAAAGATATAATCACGAAACATTACAAGTTAAATATAAAGGAAAAACAATATCAGATGTATTAGAAATGACAGTAGAAGATGCGTTAAAATTCTTTGAAAATATTCCTAAAATAAAAAACAAAATCCAAACATTATATGATGTAGGATTAGGATATATAAAACTAGGACAACCATCTACTACATTATCAGGAGGAGAAGCTCAACGTGTTAAATTAGCTACAGAACTATCTAAAAAAGCCACAGGAAAAACATTATATATATTAGATGAACCAACAACAGGACTACATATAGCAGATGTCCACAAATTAGTAGATATATTGCAAAGACTAGTAGATACCGGAAATAGTATAGTAGTAATAGAGCATAATTTAGACTTAATAAAAACAAGTGACTACATAATAGACTTAGGACCAGAAGGTGGAGAAGCGGGAGGAACAATAGTCGCTACCGGAACACCAGAAAAAATTGTACAAGTAGAAGAATCATATACTGGAAAATTTTTAAAACCATATTTAAAAAAGTAAAAATTGAATAGTAACATCATTAATCAAAAAATCACATACCTAGTCTTTTAAATACATTTTAGCTTAATTCCCTAAATAAAAAAATTATAATAAAATAAAAAGAGCATTTAGTGCAGAATATCCGCTTCTAAATGCTCTATATTTTATTTAACTATTCTTCTGAAGTATTTTCAGAGTTTTTATTACCACTCTTATTACCTTTTTTCTTTTTAGACATATAAAACACCTCCGTTCATACGAATATTTTGCACAAGACTTTGGAAAATATACATAATTTCTATTCAGAAGTAACAAAATAACTTGAAAAAGAATATATGTATGGTATAATTTGTAAAGCAAAAAGGACGGACAAAGTAGAAGTACAATAAAAAATCTCTAAAAATCAAACTTCAATTTTTTATCCTGTCCCAAAATTAAGGAGGAATGATTGAAAAATGAGTTATACATATATAAACAGAAAATTAGAAGAATTTAATAAATCTATTGAAAATAAAAAAATAGCTATAATAGGTATTGGAGTTAGTAATATTCCTTTAGTTGAATATTTTAGTAAGCATAATGCTAATGTTACTGTATTTGATAGAAAAACATTAGATAAATTAGATGAAAAAGCAATTGAAACTATAAAAAAATATAATATAGATTATTCATTAGGAGAAAATAATTTAAGTAAGCTTAAAGGATTTGATTATATATTCAGATCACCAAGTTGTAGACCTGATACAAAAGAGCTTGTAGAAGAAGCAAATCGCGGAGCTATTATTACATCTGAAATAGAAATGCTTATAAAATTATGTCCTGGAACAGTAGTTGGTATAACTGGTAGTGATGGAAAAACAACAACAACAAGTCTTACATATGCAATATTAAAAGAAAAAGGATATGATTGTTATTTAGGAGGAAACATTGGTATACCATTATTCACAAAATTAAATGAAATGACTCCTGAGTCTATAGTTGTATTAGAGCTTAGTAGTTTCCAATTAATGAATATGGAAGTAAGTCCTAAAATATCCGTTATTACTAATATATCTCCAAACCATTTAGATATTCATAAATCTTATCAAGAATATATAGATTGTAAAAAGAATATATTTTTACATCAATCTTCAGATGGTATACTTGTTCTTAATGCAGACAATGAAATAACAAGCAAAATGAAGTCAGAAGCTAATGGAAAAGTTATAATGTTTAGTAGTAAGCAAAAATTAGATAATGGTGTTATATATGATAACAAAACAATAAAATTCTGTGAAGATGGATTAAGAAGACATGTTATAGATGTAAAAAATGTTAAATTAAGAGGGGTTCATAACTACGAGAACATTTGTGCGGCTATTGCTGCAACCGCTTCTTTAGTAGATATAGATACACAAATAAAAGCAATTTCAGAGTTTTCAGGAGTTGAGCATAGATTAGAATATATAAGAACAATAAATGATGTTAAATGGTATAACGACTCAATAGGAACAAGTCCATCAAGAACAATAGCAGGATTGAATTCATTTGACGAAAAAATAGTCTTAATAGCAGGAGGATATGATAAACACTTAGACTATACACCTATAGCTAAGCCAATAGTAGAAAATGTATCTGCATTAGTACTAGTAGGAGCAACAACAGAAAAAATATATGAAGCAGTAACAAAAGAGCTAAAATCTCAAAATAAAGAAATGCCAATAGTAAAATGTCAAACCTTAGAAGAAACAATAAAAATAGCAAATCAACTTGCGAAACCAGGAGAAGTAGTATTATTCTCACCAGCAAGTGCAAGTTTTGATATGTTCAAAAATTTTGCAGAAAGAGGAAATATTTTCAAACAATTAGTAAATGCAATTTAATTTTAAATAATAAATAAGTAAGAAATTAGCATTCATACAATACTAATAATTATATAAATACAGGTTAAACTAGAGATGAATTTTAAGTTCATCTCTTTTTGTTTTAGAAATAAAATGAAGATTCTTCTTAAATTAGAAAATCACGATTTTTTATATTTAAACATATACTATGTTAGGAGGTATAGTATATGTTTAACAATGAATACGAAAATTATATGAGAAGTGTTCTTGGGTATCCGATTTCTAATGATATAAGTACATACAATTTGTATAACAATAGTAGTAATCAATCATTTGATTATAATGATGGTTCAATGTATAGTTCAAGCAATTCTTATTTTCCGTATAGATCTGATAATATAGTTTATAATGATACTAGCAAGTATGAAGAGCTATATCCGGAAATATACAAAATTTTAAAACCTATGATTAGTAAAGTATGTGATACTCCGAGTCGTAACGATTTTTCTAGTGAGACACTAGAAATTATGGCAAATGAAATTTATACTAATATTGAACAGGATATAGATGTAGTAAATATTAATGTTAATACTTCATCTGCTAAAGAAGCGGAATATAATAAAAATGAAAATTTATCTAGAAATAGTAATATGAAAGTTACTAAATCTGATACTAAGAATGAGGAGACAAGGCAAGGTTGTTGTGGAAATCCTATGCTTAAAGATTTAATTAAAATTATGATTATTCAACAATTATTGCAAGGAAATAAACCACCTCGTCCACCAAGACCTCCACATCCACCAATGCCAGGGCCAGGTCCTATGCCACCACGTCCACCAAGACCTCCATATAGAGGATTGGAAAATCCTGACATATATGGCAATAATTACAGCTCTAGTCAATCATATCCATATTATAATAATTAATTTAAAATTAAAAAGATATACAAAAATTTGCTTGTATATCTTTTTTTGTATTACACAAAATAAAAATAGTAAACAAAAATGTTTATTAATTTTATGTATGGTATGCAAGCAATAACAACTACTGTTTGTCATACCGTCAAATGAAAGGAAAGTTTTTATTATGAAAGTTAAAGATTGTATGTGTGATAGTGTAGTTTGGTTAACTCCAGAAACATCTGTTTGTGATTGCGCAAAATTAATGTGTGAACAACATATAGGAAGTATCCCTATATGTGATAAAAATCAAAATGTAGTTGGTCTTGTAACAGACAGAGATATCCTTTTAAGAACAGTAGCTTGCAACAAAGATATACACACTACTAAATTAAGTGATATAATGACAACAAATGTTTGCTGTTGTGATGCAAACAATGATGTAAATCAAGCAACAAAATTAATGTCAGAAAATCAAGTAAGAAGAATACCTGTAGTTGATAACAACAAAATAGTTGGAATATTAACATTAGGAGACTTAGCTAAAAATGAAGATATAACAAATCAACAAGTTGTAAATACTTTTGAAAATATATGTAACTGCAACCATAAAAATGCCGAATAAAAAGCAGTAACTAAAACAGAGACGGTCCTTGAGAAAAAATCAGGACCGTCCCAAAATTTATGTCAATGGGTTGTCAATGGGGACGGTTCTTTTTGACACACTAATAAAATTTTAAATGAATAAAAAAGTTCAAATAGAATAAAATAGTACTGGTGATATACATATGATGATTAATGTAAAAGATATAAAAAAGATAATTTATAAAATACTGATACTTGTTTTAACAATAGCTTTAATATGCTTAGGTTTTAAGTTGGCTATATTTTATATGCCGTTTTTAATAGCTTTTGTGTTGTATTTGCTGATTGAGCCGATAATAAGATTTTGTATGAATAAATTTCATTTTAAAAGAAAGACAAGCAGTTTGCTTATTTTAATACTAGTTCTATCTATTATAATTGGATTGTTAGTGTGGGGGATAGTAACTATAATTTCAGAATCGTCTAATCTTCTTAGTAATCTAAATGAATATGTGAATATAATACAAAATTTTGTTAATGAAAAGACAACAAAATTTGATTTTAGTAAAGTTCAACTTTCTCAAGAGCTAACAAGTATAATAAATAGCTCTAGTCATGACTTAATAAGTCATATTTCTGAAATCGTCAAGAACTTTCTTACAGGAGTTTTAACAAAACTTACATCATTACCTACAATAGGCTTTTATATTGTAATAACAATAATGTCATTATATTTTATAAGTACAGATAAAATATATATGATAGACCAATTAGAGCATCATTTACCACGAACTTGGGTGAGGTCAATAGCAACTCATGTAAATGGAATAGCTAAATCATTAGGTGGATATTTAAAAGCTCAAGCAATATTAATACTAGTATCATTCATTATCTCTTTAATAGGATTATATATATACAGTTGGGTAGGCTTTAATATAAAGTATCCGCTTCTAGCAGCATTAGGAATAGGATTTATAGATGCATTACCTATACTAGGCTCAGGAACAGTAATGGTACCTTGGGCAATAATATCAGCTTGTAAAGGAGACCTTACATTAGGAATAGCAATATTAGTATTATGGTTAATAATGTCTGTTATAAGACAAATAATAGAGCCCAAAATAGTTAGTGGACAATTAGGAGTTCACCCAATATTTACACTAGTAGCAATGTACACAGGATTCAAATTTTGCGGAGTATTAGGATTATTTGTAGGTCCTATTATACTAATAGTATTAAAAAATATTTTTGAGAACAGAATAGATAAAGGATTAGTAAAATCAATAATAGAATGAAAATAGTATGAAATAACACTAGAGAAGCGGAAAGGGTTGTCAAAAAGAACCGTCCCCATTGACACAGCAAGAGTTGTCAATGGGGACGGTTCTTTTTGACAACCATTAAAGACTCTCAGTTTTAACATAACTAGAATCAGGCGGATAAACATAAGGATTTTCTGGACAATCTGTTTTATTTATCTTTGTTATTTTCAACACAGGAATTTCAGAATGATAATATCCTTTTGTAATAGTACCTTCAATTTCTACCCAAGTTCCATCAGCATAAGTAGATGAGTTATCTAAATTACATAAAAAACCAACAACAACAGTTTGGGCTTGCGTATCAGAAACTCTCGATACAATCATTTCTCGTCCTAACACAAATTGATTTTCATTAAAGTCATACAGCCTATACACAAATCCAGTAAATTTTATTTTTTTCCCTAAATAAGCATCTATATTTTCATGGCAAGTTTTCAAAATATTAGTATAATTATTAGCCGAAATCTCTGTAACATCCGAAGTTTTTATGTCATCATTAACAAAATTAGCTTTTGAACTATTGGCCAATGTATAAATTCCAAATATTATAGAAAGAATAACAACAGCAGCTAAAATCCATATAATTATTTTTTTTAATTTTGATTTATTTAGACTCAAATTACAAATAAACATATATTAGTTACCTCTTTCAAATTAATTTTTAATAAATTTTATGTTTTATATAAAAAAAATATGATTTTTGTTGCGTAAAAATATTTTTAGTGATATAGTACAGAAAGATAAAAACTTAATACACACAAGACGTAAAGGAGAAAAAGTAATGGGTATAATCAAAAAATTATTTAATTATAGTGAAAAAGAAGTAAAAAGAGTTATGCCATTGGTAGAAAAAATAAATGGTTTAGAAAGCTCTATGAAAGAATTGACAGATGCAGAATTACAAAATAAGACAACAGAATTTAAAGAAAGATTAAGTAATGGAGAAACTCTAGATGATTTATTACCAGAAGCTTTTGCTGTTGTAAGAGAAGCTGCTGTTAGAGTTTTAGGTATGAGACCTTTTGATGTACAATTAATAGGTGGTATCATACTTCATCAAGGTAGAATCGCCGAAATGAAAACTGGTGAAGGAAAAACATTAGTTGCAACATTACCAGCATATTTAAATGCTTTAACAGGTGAGGGTGTTCATGTAATTACAGTTAATGATTACTTAGCTAAATATCAAGGAGAAATGATGGGAAACCTATATAAATTCCTTGGAATGACAGTTGGTATAATTGTAAATGAAATGAAACCAAATGAAAAGAAAGAAGCATACGCGTGTGACATAACATACGGAACAAATAATGAATATGGATTTGATTATCTAAGAGATAACATGGTTATATACAAAGACCAATTAGTTCAAAGAAAACTAAAATATGCTATTGTCGATGAAATCGATAGTATTTTAATAGATGAGGCTCGTACACCACTTATTATATCGGGTAGAGCAAATAAATCTTCAAACTTGTATTCTAAAGCAGATTCTTTTGTTAGAAAATTAACACCAAAAGTTATAGTAGAAGAAGATGTTAAAAATGTTGAACAAGCAGAAGATAATGAAAAATATGATTATATAGTAGATTTAAAAGCAAAATCTGCAACATTAACAGATAAAGGTGTTAAAAAAGCTGAAGAAGAATTTGGATTAGAAAACTTCAATGACCTAGAAAACTCAGAGCTTGTACACAATGTAAACCAAGCATTAAAAGCTCATGGTGTTATGAAAAAAGACATAGATTATATCGTAAAAAATGGAGAAGTTTTAATTGTTGATGAATTTACAGGTCGTATTATGTATGGAAGAAGATACAACAATGGATTACACCAAGCAATTGAAGCTAAAGAGCATGTTAAAATTGCTGATGAATCTAAGACTCTAGCTACAATTACATTCCAAAATTACTTTAGAATGTATGAAAAATTATCTGGTATGACAGGTACAGCAAAAACAGAAGATGCTGAATTCCAAGAAATATATAAATTAGATGTTATTGAAATACCTACAAATAAACCGATGATTAGAAAAGATCACAATGATGTTATTTATAAAAATGAAGCTGGAAAATTTAGAGCAGTTGTTAAAGAAGTTAAAGAAAGTCATGCTAAAGGTCAACCAGTATTAATTGGTACAGTATCAATTGAAAAATCTGAAAAATTAAGTAAAATGCTTCAAAAAGAAGGAATTAAACATGAAGTATTAAATGCTAAACAACACGAAAAAGAAGCTGAAATAATTGCTCAAGCTGGTAAATATGGTGCTGTTACAATAGCTACAAACATGGCTGGTCGTGGTACTGATATTATGATTGGAGGAAATAGTGAATATTTAGCAAAACAACAATTAAGAATGGAAAAATATACACCTGAACAAGTTGAAGAAGCTACAACATATTATGAAACAGATGATGAGCAAATAAAAAAAGAAAGAGCTCATTATAAAGAATTAAAAGACAAATTCGAAGAAAAAATTAAAGAAGAAAAAACTAAAGTTGTTGAAGCTGGTGGATTAAAAATAATAGGTACTGAAAGACATGAATCTCGTAGAATTGATAACCAGTTACGTGGACGTAGTGGTCGTCAAGGAGACCCAGGTGAATCAAGATTCTATATAGCTTTAGATGATGATTTAATGAAAATTTTCGGTGGAGATAGAATAGTAAAAGTATATGAAAGACTTGGTGCAGATGAAGATATGCCAATCAACTCAAAAATGATTTCTAATGCTGTTGAATCAGCTCAAAAGAAAGTTGAAGGTAAAAACTTTAGCATAAGAAAACATGTACTTCAATATGATGATGTTATGAATTCTCAAAGAGAAATTATATATGCTCAAAGGAAACAAGTTCTTGATGGAGATAATTTAAAAGATAATGTATTAAATATGATAGATGATTCTATTGAAAGAATGGTAAATGGATATGTTGCTGAAAATGGAATTGTTAATTCAGAATCATTAATACAAGATATTGAAACATCATTTGGAATAGAAGATGTAGCAACTTTAAAAGATGAAAATGCAACAGCTGAAGATGTAATAAATGAACTAAAAGAAAGAACTCATGAAATTTATGAAAATAAAGAGAATGAATTTGGTTCAGAAAATATGAGAGAGCTTGAAAGAGTTGTAATGTTAAAAGTTGTTGATCAAAAATGGATGGATCATATCGATGATATGGATGAATTAAAAAATGGTATTGGTCTTCGTGCATATGGTCAAAAAGATCCAGTTGTTCAATATAGACTTGAAGGTGCTGATATGTTCGATGATATGATTGAAGCATTAAAAGATGATGTTGCTAAAATAATGTTAAACATCCAAAAGAAAGAAGAAAATGTTAAGAGAACAGAAACAGCCGAAATAACAGGAGCTGGACTAGAAGATACAGCAATAAACTTAGTTGATGGAACTGTTAAGCCAAAAGAAGGTGGACTTAACAAAACTGTAGTTAATACAGAGCCAAAAGTAGGTAGAAATGATCCATGTCCTTGCGGAAGTGGAAAAAAATATAAGAATTGTTGTGGAAAAAACGCATAATATCAATACTTTCAGAGATTAGATAAGTAAACATAAATATGAAAACATGCCAAATTGTTTGCATTTTGTTTGCAAAATGTTTTCATATAAGTGGACAAAATCTCTGGAATGCTTGAAAATAAAGAAGTTTAAACTTGCAAACAAAGTGAATATAATAAATAAAAATGTTAGCATTCGTGTTAGCATTTTTATTTTTGAATTAAATTATAATGTTTACATTCGAAAAAGGAAAGGAGAAATGAAAAATGTCGAATGTAACAATTCAAAAGAGAGGAAAATACTATCAATACAAATTTGAAATTGCAAAGGTTGATGGTAAAAGAAAGTTTGCAAACAAATCAGGATTTAAAACAAAAGCAGAAGCAGAAAGAGAGGGGATAATTGCATATAATAATTATATTAATACAGGACACGGTTTTGAGCCAAGTGATATGAGCTATGCAGACTTGTTAGATTATTGGATACAAAATTATTGCTATATAAACTTAAAATATCATACAATTGAAGCATATAGTAGTATTGTAAAAAATCATATAAAGCCTAATATTGGTTTTTATAAAATATCACAAATTACTAGGTCAACTTTACAAGAGTTTATAAATAGTATTTACATCAAGAAATCATTTAGTAAGAATTTTCTAAATAATATTAAAAAAGTTGTAAAAGGCTCATTTACTTATGCTTATGAAAATGACTTAATAAAGACAAATCCATCAATAGGATTGAAACTTCCAAAATATGATGTTCCACCAAATGATCCAGCTCATATATTTACAAATGAAGAAATAAATCTTATTTTAGATAGGTTTAAAAATAATCATTGTATATATTATGCTTTTTTAACTGCATATTGTACAGGATTAAGAATTGCAGAAGTATTTGCACTTACTTGGAATGATATAGATTTTAGAAATAAAACAATTAGTGTAAATAAAAACATACTAAAAAAGAATCAAAATGGTGGTACAAAGAAAAGACATATAAGTGGTAATTCAACTACAGTATGGTATTTTGGAACTTGTAAAACAGAGACAAGCTATAGAACTATACCAATAGGAGATACTTTATTAAATGCTCTTAAAACTTATAAAAAAGAGCAAGAAGAAAATAAAATTAATTATGGCGATACATATATGAAACATTATAAAAAGAGTGTTGTTAATCCATATAATAATAAAACAGAAACAAAAATAATAAATGCATATTCTGAAATTGATGTTGCGTTGGAAGAAGTAGATTTTGTTTTTGTAAAGAAAAATGGAGTATATGAGGGTACTGATAGTTGTAAATATCCATTCAAAGTTATACATTATGAATTAGGTATTCCTTGTAGATTTCACGACTTTAGAGATACTCATGCTACAAGACTTATTGAATCAGGTGCGGATATAAAAGCAGTTTCAAAAAGGCTAGGACATAGAAATATTGATACTACTTATAATATATATGTGAGAGTAACAGAAAAGATGGAAAGTGAGACAGCAAATAAATTTGAGAAGATTTGTAAATTTCTGTAAAAACGATTGACAAACCATAAAAATGGTGATATAAAATAAATGTATTCATTAGGAATACAACTGAAAAATTAAATATAGATATTTCCCTGTTGTAGGTTGAGCCACTATGTAACTTAATGATAAAATAGTGGTTGATTAGAAATAATCCAAAAAGTACTTCGCAAGAAAATACTTTCCCTACTAATCGGAAGCCAGAAATGATATGAGGCCCTTTTAAGTTTCGTAGGCCTATGTTGGTTTTTATAGTTATAATGTAATTTGGTCCAACAAATAGATAGATGTAATAAGAAGTCGTAAGTGCTACAGAATATCATATTTAATTTGCAGTAGACAAAATATTTTTTGATATGTCCAAAATTGTATATTTAATGGACTTATTAAAATATGCCTTGTATAAGGAATTTTGTTAGCTGTAAATTAAATTGATATTCTAATATCTCTTATGGCTTTTCTGTTTTTTATAGAAAAGTCAAGAAAAATTTTTATGCAAGTAAGCACAAGAATTTTTCAGTAAGAGAAAACGGAACTTCTGTATCATTTAATGGCTTATATAGGGATTTATTTTAATGTATAAATTTGATATAAGGTTTCGTTTGAGTTAAAAAAGCGAAGCCTTTTTTTGATGTAATGCTACTTGCTAGAAAGGAGGAAAACTTGGAAGATTTAAAAATTATTAATGCAGACAATTTACTATATACATCTTTAGGCGAAACAGAATTTATAATCGAAGAAATATTACCTATAGGACTTCATATATTTTGTGGAGCACCTAAAGTAGGTAAAAGTTGGTTAATGCTTGATTTATGTATTAAAGTTTCAAAAGGCGAAGAATTATGGAATTTAAAAACTAATCAATGTGATGTTTTGTATTTAGCGTTAGAGGATACCCATCAAAGATTGCAAAAAAGATTATTTAGGTTAACTGATGAAATAGGTTCTAATTTTCATATAGCAATAGAGTCAAACAAAATTACAAATGGATTGGTAATGCAATTAGAACAAGCATTAAAGCAATATTCAAATATAAGATTAGTTGTTATAGACACTTTACAAAAAATAAGAAAGCAAAGTAATGATATTAATTATTCAGCAGACTATGGAGAAATTTCATTATTAAAAGCATTTGCTGATAAAAATAAAATTGCGATTATATTAGTGCACCATTTAAGAAAACAAGATGATAGTGATGTATTTAATAAAATTTCTGGAACAACAGGAATAATGGGAAGTAGTGATACAACATTTATACTAGAAAAGAAATCAAGAGATGATTCAGTTGCAACATTATTTGTTACAGGTAGAGATGTTGAATATCAAACTTTTACATTAAGGTTTGAAGAATGTAGATGGAATTTACTAGAAAGATCTTTTCAAAAAGAATTAGAAATGAAAAATGCTCCTGAGATAATCTATAAAGTTATATCTTTTATCAATAATAATGGAAAGTGGCAAGGAAGTGCAACAGAATTATTAAATGCACTAGAAGAAAAAGATATAACACCACAATATCTTACAAAAGTATTAAACGAATATAGCAAAACAGTTTTATCAGATAATAAAATTAGTTTTGCAACATCTAGGACAAGCAGTAGTCGTTTAGTTATTTTAGAAAAAGATATTGTGGAAGCTTCAGAGAAAATTGCTGAAGCTGTCATTATCAGAAATGATAATGACAACAATGACGATGATGACAGTGAAAGTACGCATCATTAAAATCGTCATTGAAGGAAGTCCAGATGGAAAATCTGGCACACCAACTTTTGCAAAAAAAGTGTAGTGTGTTACACTCATAAAAGCAATTTTTTTAAAAATTAAGCAAATTTTATAAGCTAAATTTTCAAAAGAAGAATGAACAAGCGAATGAGCATATGAGTGTTATCACGTTTTGATTAAGATAAATAAAATGCAAATTGAAAATTAAATAATAGTGCTTATGATAAATTCATTGTCATTATCGTCATCAAAACGTGTGCTACGAAGATATGCAAGAAAGGAGAACGATAATATGGCATATACAATATTAAGATTTAAAAAAGATAAGGGTGGTGCAATTGCTGGGTGCGAAAGGCATAATGAAAGAAAAAAGGAAGCATATAAAAGCAATCCAGATATTGATATTAATAAGTCAAAGGAGAATTATCATATAATACAAGCACCACAATACACATATGGAAGAAAAATAAAAGAATTGATAAAAAAATATGAATGTAAAACTAGAAAAGATAGTGTAAAGTTGGTTGAAACTTTAATAACAGCTTCTCCAGAATTTATGAATAAATTAAATACAAAAGAACAAAAAGAATATTTTGAAAGAGCAACTGATTTTATAAAATCGGAAATAGGAGCGGATAGAATTATTTCAGCAGTAGTTCATATGGATGAAGCAACACCTCATATGCATTTAGCCTTTTGTCCAATAAATAAAGAAGGTAAACTATCTGCAAAAAGTATTTTAGGAAATCAAAAGAGTTTATCTGAATGGCAAACAAAATATTATGAATATATGCATGAAAGATGGAATGAACTAGAAAGAGGAAAATCTGCACAAGAAACAAAAAGAAAGCATATTCCAACTTGGTTATTCAAATTAGCTGATAATTTGGATTACTTGTATAATCAATTACAAAAAACTATTGAAAATATTGGTATGATAGGAATGAAAAAAGATAAGGCTCAAGCAGTTAGTTTATTATCTCAATTTGTTCCAAAGGCACAAAAGTTTTCATCAAAAGTAAATTCTTATAATGAATATATTCAAGAACTAGAAGAAAGAGTAAATTTTCAGAAATCAAATAATAAAGATCTAATGAATGAAAATAGACAATTAAAGAATAAAATTGTAGATCAGGATTTTGAAACTGATGTAAAGTTAAGAAATATGCAAAATCAAGTTAAAAAGTATGAAAAATATATAAAAAAAGTTCCAAAAGAAATTTTAGATGAAATTGAAGCTAAAGAAAGGGAACGAGAACACAATAAAGAAAAGGAGATGGAACTATAATGTCAGAAAAAATAAGAGAAGAACAAATAGTATATTCAGCTCAAGAAGCTGCAAAGATATTACATTCAAGCCCTAATTATATATATGAATTAGTTAAAAAAGGAAAACTTAAAGCAGTAAAATTGAAAAGTATAAAGATTCTTAAATCTACTTTAGAAGATTTTTTAAAAGAAAATGAAGGAAATGATTTATCAGATATTGATAATATAAGAAAAATATCGATATGTGAAGATATAGAGAGATAATAAGTTATGGGTAATGTTACAATTCAGAAAAGAGGCAAATATTATCAATATAAATTTGAAGTAGCTAAAGTAGATGGCAAAAGAAAATTTATAAATAAATCTGGGTTTGAAACAAAAGATGAAGCAATTAAAGCAGGAAATATTGCTTATACAGAATATTTAAACACTGGTTTGAGTTTTAAAGAAAAAGCAATTTCATTTAGTGATTATTTAGATTACTGGTATGAAAATTATTGTGAAATAAACTTGAAATATAATACAAGAAAAACTTATAAAACAATAATGGATAAATATTTAAAACCAGAACTAGGCAAGTATAGATTAAGTTCATTAACAAGTGTAAAGCTAAATTCATATATCGTTGATTTATGCAACAAATATAACTATAAAAAATCATATTATAAAAATATATTAAAAGTTTTGAAAAACTGTTTTAGAATAGCAACAGATGTATATGGATTTATAAGATATAATCCAACATTGACTTTAAAACTACCAAAAATAGAAGATGAAAAGGCTTTTAAGAAACATTTATATAATAAAAATGAAATTGATTTAATTTTAGATAGATTTAAAGATGATGATACTTTTACTTGTGCATTTATTACAAGTTGTTTTACTGGAATGAGAACAGGAGAGGTTTGTAGCTTAACTTGGGACGATATAGATTTCGAAAATAGAGTTATAAAAGTTAGGCATACAGTATATGATAAGCCAAAAGATGATAAAGGAAGATGGTATATTGGCACTACTAAAACTAAACAAGGCACAAGACAAATTAATATGTGTGAAACTGTATATAATGCTCTAACGAATTATAAAAAGAAACAACAGTATATGAAAAAGTTATATGGTAAAGAATATTGCACTTATCATTTTGAAGATGTACTCAATAAATATGGAAAAGTAGTAGAACAACGAATTGTGCAGAATGAAAGTAATATCCTTCAAATAAACAAAGCAGATATGGTATTTACAAGACCTAATGGTAAATATGTTGGCAGAAATATTTTAAATTATCCATTTAAGATAATTCATAAAGAACTTGGTATTAAAAATTGTAGATTTTATGATTTAAGAGGAAGTTATGCAACAATTAATTTAAGAAATGGTATAGAAATAAGAGATGTTGCTGATATTTTGGGACACAAATATATAGAAACTACTGAAAACTTTTATATAACAAGTACTGATGAAAACAAGAAAGATGTAAGTAATGTATTTGACGATTTAATGAGTTCTAAAACGATTGAAGATATTATTAAATATGAAATTGCTTATTAGATTAGAGAGCTAGTATAATTACTGGCTCTTTAAAATATAAGAAAAATATAAAATTTTTATAAAATTGAGACAAATAAAGTAAAGTATGATATAATTCCTTAAAAATATCCCAAAAGAGGAGAATATAAAAAATATGAATTTAATATGTAAAATAACAGATAAAGATATAGGAAAACAGCCGATTGAAATGGACAATCCAAGATTGCGATTAGGTGCAAGAGGAATTGTGATAAGAGAAGATGGTAAAATTGCAATTTTTAATAAGAGTAATAAAAATGAATATAAATTACCTGGTGGAGGATTAGAAGGAGAAGAAAAACCAGAAGAAGCATTTAAAAGAGAAGTGCTAGAAGAAACAGGATGCGAAGTAGAAATTATAGAATGTTTAGGAACAACTGAAGAATATAAAACATTTGATAATTTTAAACAAATTTCTTATGTATTTGTAGGAAAAGTTATAAAAGATACAAAACAACTGAATGTAACTCAAAAAGAAAAAGAAGAAGGTGCTAAATTATTATGGGAAACTCCTGAAAATGGATTAAAGTTAATTACAGAATGTTTTGATAATTTAATTGCATCAAAATACGAGTCTGTATATCACACAAAATTTATAGCATTAAGGGATAGAAATATATTAGAATATTATTTGAATAAATAGAAAGGATTTATAGATGGAAAAAATTATAGTTTTAGGTACTGGGGCAGGAATATCAATAAATTGTTATAGTACATGTTTTTTACTAGAAAATGATGATAAGTATATGTTGGTAGATACAGGTAGTGGTAATCAAATATTAAATCAATTAAAGTCAAAAAATATAGACATTGATAAAATACATGATATTTTTATCTCACATAAACATATAGACCATTTATTAGGCATTATTCCACTATTAAGATATATAATGCAACAACATAGAATGAAAAGATATAATGGAAAATTAAATATATATTGTGATGATGAAATTAAAGAAATAATAGATACTTTCATGTCAGCTACATTTCATAAAGTACATATAGACTTATATAAAGAGTTAGTAATATATAACTTTTGTAAAGATTATAAAAAGTTTTCTATTATAGGATATGATATAGATGTAATAGATTTACACTCTAATGAATGTATTCAATATGGATTTAAAACGATATTAAATAATGGAAAGAATATAGCATTTTTAGGAGATGTTCCTTGCTCTGAAAAGATATGTGATAGAATAAAAAATTTTGATTGGATACTACATGAAGCATTTTGTTTAGAAAAAGAAGAACCTATTTTTAAAGCCCGTGAAAAAAATCATTCAGTAGTTAAGGATGTGGCAGAAAAGATGGAAATGATGAAAGCTAAAAATTTGATTTTATGGCATACAATAGACAATGATGTAAAAAACAGAAAAAAATCATATATAGAAGAAGCAAAGAAATTCTTTTTAGGTAATGTTTATGTTCCAAATGATTTAGAAGAAGTAATTTTATAGTTAGGAGAGATAGAATGGTAGTTATAGCAGGTTGTATAATAGTAAGAGATAATAAAATTTTAATGGTAAAAGAAGCAAAAAAGAAATGTTATGGACAATGGAATTTTCCAGCAGGGCATGTAGATGAATTAGAAAAAATAACAGATGCAGCAGTAAGAGAAACTTATGAAGAAACGGGCTGTAAAGTAAAACTCACAGGGGTATTACCGATATGTTCTGTTGATGGAGAAGATGGAGAAACACGAGTAATGGTAAGATTTACTGCTGATATATTAGAAGAAGATATTAAATTTGATACTGATGAGATATTGGATGTAAAATGGTTAAATGTCAAAGATGTTAAAAACATGACAGAAAATGAATTAAGAGGATATGATACAAGCATCCAGTTTATCAAAGATTTTGAAGAAAACAAAATATATTCTTTAGATATTTTTAATAATACAAAATATGTAAGATAAATATTATAATAAAAAGAAGGTAATAAATTGCAATATATAACAAATTTAGATAAAGAAAAATTAGGAATATATAAAGATAAGTTAATAACTGAAGAAGTTATTTTAACAGATGAACGACTATATGAACACATACTATTATTCCACGAAGAAGAATATAAACAGTTAAGACCATATATTAAAAGTATAATTGAAAATCCAGACTATATAGTTGAAGATAATAGACATGAAGATACAATGATATATTTAAAAGAAATTGATGATATAGGAAAGAATGGTAGAGTCGTTATAAAGTTAGCATTAGGACAAGATGATGAGCATAATAAAAACTCAATAATAACATTAATGAAATTAAATAAAAGAACTTGGAATCAAACTATAAGAAATAGACGGAAAAATCATATGGAAAAATAAATCTAAAAAATGCTAGACAAAAATGAATAAAAGTTGTATAATAAAAGTACAATATAATTAGGTTATTTGAAGTGGACAATAGTGCCATCCACACACCTTTAAAAGGTCAAAAGAGATGCAGGATTTGGCACACCTGCCAAATAACCAACGGTAAAAAAGGTAGAGATTTAGGTCTTTACCTTTAATATTTTTTAGCAAAAATGTTTGACATACAAGTTTCGATATAGTAAAATATTTTTAGTAAGACCTAGACAATGTAGCTACAAGCTAAGCGTATGTTAAGTACGTTGCAATCTAGGCATTTTTATTATAATTTTAAAATCGAATGTAAACATTGTTTGCATTTTGTTTGCAAAAAATAATAAAACATATACAAAATAAATACTAATAATACAATAAATATAAATGGCTATAATCCGTGATATTATTAGTATAGATAGTATTTTATAGTATTGATAATACACAAATAAAGTCTTCTTGTGGAAGTGGTAAAAAGTACAAGAACTGTTGTGGTAAAAATCAGTAATATCAATGGCTATAGGTCAAAAACTAATATAATAGCATTGATATTGTTAAATTATAGTTTCGATGATAGTTAAAGGGTTAAGCATTATATATGTTTAGCTCTTTTTATATCATTACAAAGAAAACAATAAAAGTTCATAATAAATAGAAAAATAAAAATTGATGAAATATTAATGTTATTAATAGGATTATTTTTGCTTTTTATTGGAATATTGTCACTTCTTATATCCTAAAACTAAGAAGGATAATAATTTATAAGCATTAAATAATACTATTGATATGAAATTATATTAATATATGATCTAAATAAGGAGGAAAATATATGAAAATGAATACTTTAAATAAAGAATATACATTAGATAATTTTATATTTGGTGATTGTAATAAATTGGCGTTAGATACTGCCAAATTAGTCGTTGAAAACACAGAAAAATGTTATAATCCGCTTCTAATATATGGAAAAAATGGAGTTGGAAAAACTCATTTAATGCATGCTATTAGTAACAAAATGTTAGAGAAAAATCCAGAAGCTAATATTTTATATGTTACAACAGAAAAATTTATAGATCAGTTTATAGATGCTATAAAAAATGACGAATTAAATTTATTTAGAGATACATACAGAAATGCTGATGTTTTACTAATTGATGATATTCAATTTATATCAGGCAAAGAAAGGATTCAATCTGAATTTTTATCTACGTTTATGGCGTTAAAAGAAATTGGAAAGCAAATTATAATATCTAGTAATAAACCACCTAAAGATATTGATATTTTAGATGATAGATTAAAATCAAGACTAGAAAGCAGAATTTTTGTAGAGCTATTAATGCCTGATTACGATACAAAAGCAGAAATAATGAAAAAATATGCTGAAGAAATTAAATGTGATTTAGATAGTAAAACAATATCGTCAATTCTAAAATATGACAATTTAAATATTCAGAAAATTGAAGGAATTTTAAATCAATTAAAGCTAGTTGGTGGAACAAAAACAACAGATGAATTAGAAAAAATTATAGATTTCTATAAAAAGTAAAATAATAATGGAAAATTAATTTAATAGAATAAAAAAAGCAGATCATTAATTGCTCTGCTTTTTTAGAAAAATTCAACTATGTCAAAAATTCTATTAGTGCATAGCTTGTTTGCCATTGTTACTGTTATTGCAACAACAAGATGTTGTAAACTAATATTATAGCACTGAGTAAAATGAAAATTGTATTTACTCCCATCTAAAATACATGATTTTGAAGGCTTTATTGCTGAAATTGCAAAACAAAAAAATCTTTTTTCAGAACAAGATATAGGAAAAACAACTATTAAAATAGCTACTACTGAAAAAGATAAAGTAAATGAGCAGATACAGAGTGAAGAAATGAAATTAAAAGTTGAAAAAACAAGAATTTTTAAATAAAGTAGGTAAAAGATATGAATGATATAAAATATAAAAATGAAAAATTTAATTTTACATATAGAGTGTCAGCAATTATTTACAATGAAGATGAAACGAAAATGCTTTTATTTTACGGAGATGATATGGATTTCTATATGTTACCAGGAGGAAAAGTAAAAGAACAAGAAAATAGTGTAAATGCAATTAAAAGAGAAATTTATGAGGAATTAGGATATGAAAATTTAGAATTTAAATTTGCAGGAGTAAGTGAAGAATTAATTTCTGAAAAAGATAATTTTATTCAAGAAATAACTATAACATACAAATGCAAATATAATGGCGATATCAAAGAAAAATCTTTTAAAAGTAAAGAATCAGATTGGATTAATTTTAAATGGGTAAAAATTAGTGAGTTAGAAGAATATAATATTCATCCCAGTAAAATTTTATCAATTGTAAATAACTGTAATAATCATATAGTAGAAGAAAAAAATAAATAGTTTCACTATTACTCGTAATAATACTATAATATACGACTGAAAGTAAAACGATAAGACAGATAAATATAATTTTTAGAAACGGAGGTATAAAATAATGGATTTAGAAAAAATAGATAAAAATGCATCAATTATAAAATATTCAAAAACAGATAATGTTTTGAACGATATATGCTCAATAATAAATTCGGCTAGAGATTATGCATATCAATCCATAAATATTGCATTAGTAGAAAGAAATTGGTTAATTGGATATAGAATCGCCGAAGAAGAATTAAAAGGCGAAGATAGAGCGGATTATGGTACAAAAATAATAAAAAAGCTATCAAAAGAATTGAAGGAAGAATATGGAAAAGGATTTGATTCAAGAAATTTATATTATTTTTTGAATTTTTACAAAACTTTTCCAAACATTTTGAACACACTGTGTTCAAAATCTAATAGATTGCTTTCTTGGAGTCATTATAGAACATTATTACAAGTATTTGATAAGGAAGCAAGAGAATGGTATGAAAATGAAGCATTAGGACAAACATGGAGTGTAAGAACATTACAAAGAAATATTTCATCACAGTATTATTATAGATTATTGAAATCTCAAGTCAAAGAGCCAGTTATAGATGAAATGAAAAAAGTGAATAAAAATCAATATTTAATGAATAAATTAGAATTTGTAAAAAATCCTGTTATAGCTGAATTTTTAGGATATTCTTTAGATGATAGTTTTACAGAAACAGAACTTGAATCTAGTATAATAAATAATTTACAAAAATTTTTAATGGAATTACGGAAAAGGATATGCTTTTGTTGCAAGACAACAACATATTCATACAGAAAAAGAAGATTATTATATAGATTTAGTATTTTACAATTATATATTAAAATGTTTTGTGTTGATTGATTTAAAAACTAAAAAAATAACCCATCAAGATGTTGGTCAAATGGACATGTATGTTAGAATGTATGATGAATTAAAAAAAGCACCAGATGATAACCCAACAATAGGAATTGTATTATGTTCAGAAACTGATGAAGATATAGCACGATACTCTGTTTTAAAAGGAAATGAGCAACTTTTTGCTTCAAAATATAAATTATATTTACCAACTGAAGATGAGCTTAGAGCAGAAATAGAAAATCAAAAAACAATTTTTGAATTACAACAGCAAAATAAACAAGAGTTAGATAATAATTAGTTTTTGCAGAAAATTTAGAAATATTCTAGACAAAAATAAGTATAATAAATACAAATAATATTGATATTTCAAAAACTGAAACACTAGTAAATACAAGTAATACAGATAATATTTATAGTATTATAAATACTACGAAAACTCGAACATGTGGCTCAGAAAAAAAATATGAGCAATGTTGTGGAAAGTAGTATAAAACAAGAAAAAGTTGAAATTGAAAAATACTAATTTGACTATTGCTTTATAGTTTATTTACGACATATTAAAAAAAATAAGTGAAAAAGGATGGGGAAAACGTTTTAAATGTAGACATCCCTTTTTCGATAATTAATGTTAAAATATATTTAGGAGTTGATAATATGCTAAGTCCAAAATTAGAAACAGAAAGATTAATATTAAGAAGATATGAAGAAACTGATATTGATATGCAATAAGAAGTATTAACAGATAACAGATTAGCAGAATATATAAAGTTTCCTAACTTAACAAAAGAAGAAGAACTAGAATGCATTAAAGATTGGATTAAAAATGCAGATAATTCAAAATATGAAAAATGGGTAATTACTTTAAAAAGTGATAATACTCCTATTGGGAATATATCTGTAAATAGAATTGAAAAAAGGCATAACTATTGTAACGTTGGTTATGTAATATTGTATGCTTATTGGGGAAAAGGTTATGCATCAGAAGCATTAAAGGTTGTATCGGATTATTTGTTAGAAAGTGGATATTATTTAGTTGAGTGTTCTTGCAATGAATTAAATAAACAATCATCTAGAGTAATGGAAAAAGCCGGTTTTAAAAAAGATGGTTATATTGCTAATAGGAGACTTAATAAAGATGGAACATATTCTGGAGTAGAATATTATAGTAAGACAAAATAGTAAAAATATATTTGTTGAATGTTCTATTGATTGTGATAAAAATAGTGATACTGCAATAACTTTTTATAAAACTATTCAAAATAAATTTCATTATGCAACTACTGGAAACACTACTGCTGAAATAGTTTATCAAAGAATGGATTCTACAAAAGAAAATATTGGACTTACTACCTAGGAAAATTCACCTGATGGGAAGATTTTAAAATCTGATGTAATTATTGCCAAGAATTATTTAAATGAACAAAAATATAATAAAGTGTTGAAGCAATTGACATTGAAGGATTAGAAAAAAAGATAAAGAAATTGCCTACTTTTACTTGACACAAACGTTATATATTGAAAGTTAGTTACATTGTTGTATATTTTGGGGTTTTATGATATAACTATGTTGTATTATTATATTGAATTTATTGGAGAAACAAAAGAATCAGGGTTTGAACTAAGTCAAGATAAAATTAATAGCATAATAGAAACATTAAGAGAAGTGCATAATAATAGCCCAGAAGTTGAAGATATAATTCAACAATATAATCAAAGGGTGGCTTTATTTTCAGAACAAGAAATAGGAAAAACAACAATTAATTTTCCAACAGAATTAAAAGATAATGCGATGTCAAAAGTACAAAGACAGCAACAAGAATTAATACAGACTCAAGAGAATCAAGAGACATTGGAGTAATTAATAATTCAGATAAAATAATTATGAAATAGGTGAATATATAATGACAAATGAACAAGTTAATTTTATAGATTATGATAAAATTATAGAAGATATGCCAAAAGAATTAAATCAAATTGAAATGGTAAGATATATTTACATACAACTAGGGAAATATTTTTCATATGATGAAAAATATATAACATCTGAAAGTGATGAGAAAAAAGGAGAAATATTTGATAGAGATATTGAAGATATTGAATATGACAAAGAAAGATTTAAAAAGTTTATATTAAGTAAGAGTAATATACAAAAAGCAATTAGGAATAATTATAAACCTGTTATAGATATATTAGAAAACCTAGATAATACTTTGGATAAGATATTTAGAGGTCAAACTCTAAATGCATTATTCTCATATAAAATGAAGATAGGAATAAAATAGATATTTAGTGCATTAATGTGGAATAAACCTTATATTTAGAAAAATAAAAGTATGGAGGAAAGCTATGTCAAATTTTATTGATAATATCTTAAGAGTATTTAATAAAATATTTAGAAAACAAAATACTCTTGAGGCATCACAAAGTGAGAAATTTCTTCAAAGTGTTTTGAAAGCTGGTGTTATTAGAGAGTATACAAATGGTTTAGAAAGAAAACTAAATTTGCAATATTTGGATAACCAATATGGAAAACAAATAGGAAACGGAAATAATATATACGATTTTGAACTTAAGAGCAAACTTACAGAACAACAAGTACTGGATTTAGCAAAAAAATTCTTTAGTAGTCTAGGCACAGATTTTGAAAAAAAGGCAGAGCCTGTAATAGATGGCAAAAGTACAAAATTTAAATTTATTACTGAACCTTATGGTCAAACTACTATAAATGGACAATCTATTGGTCCTGCATTAAGAAATTTTGATGAAATTTTCTGCCCAATGCATGGTGATTTAAGAGACCTTTATAGTGTGGTTCATGAAGTTACACATTCAATGGATTTGGAAAAAGGAGAAACAGAAGCACGAACTATTTTTGGCGAAATAGCTCCTCAATGTGTGGAAAGATTATTAGATAAGTTTTTATTAAATATGAGGGATACAGATATGCAAAAATATGGATTTGATAGAGATACAGTAATCCAAGATGTAAGACATAGAATAATTTCCACATTTTTGGACAGAAAAGACACAACTCGTATGCTTAATAGAGGTACATATTTTGATCGAATTGATAGAAAGGAAAAACCATATTCTTTTAAAGAAAAAAGAGAATTTTTAAGATATACTTTAGCACAGATGTATGCAACTGAATTAATGCAAATGCCTGAAAATAAGCGAGTAGATGTATTGCGAGAACTAATGAAAAATATTCAAGAAAATGACATGACATTATGTAGTAAATCTTTTGGAGTGGATTTGTTTAATAAAATAAAAATGCAAAATGTATTAAATAACGTGACTGAAAGTGTAAAAAGAAACGACCACATGATTGTAGAAAAAGACACTATGGATAGAATATTAAGACAAGTAAAATTAGGGAAAAATTTTAAAGTGCAAGTTTTTAACCAGACAATTCATGTTTCATTGCAATCAAAAATTCCTTTTGTATTAGTAACACCAGCACATATACAAGATGGGCAAACACTGATAGTAAATACAAATAACAATGAAACAACTAATCAAAATGAGTTATTTTTACAAGCAATGGGTGAAGCTAAAGAATTAAATAATTATTTAAAAGGTTCTGCACCAATACTTATTCCAATTTTACCTAGTTTAGGTCAAATATCGCCATATTATCAACAGCTATCTGCAGACTGTTTTAAAAACGGAGAGAGACCAGACTTAGATATAGTTCAATGTATAAATTTAGCAAAGAAAATTATGAAAAAAGAGCATGGAGTAAATCTAAATGACAAAATTTTCTTAAATGGTTATTCAGCACCAGGAGTAGCAGCTCAAAGATTTGCATTGCTACACCCAGAATTAATAGATACGCTTTGTGTAGGTGGTGCAAGTGGTAGTATTCCAATTCCATCTTCACAATTAGATTATCCATTAGGCACAAAGAATTTTAGACAATTATTTGGACAAGATTTCAATGAGGAAGCATATAGAAAAATCACATTTAACTACTATGTAGGAGAATTGGAAACATTAACTGAAAGCCATGATAGAAACGGAAAAATTTATCCAATGCATGATATGAGTTATATGGAAAGAAGTGTTCCGAGTTTACAAGGTGAACAATATAGACAAATATATGGTCAAGGTATGTTTGAACGTGCTGATACTATTGTTAAGATATTACAAAAAGATGGTTATAAGATTAGTCATCAAGTTTTGCCAAACATTGCTCATAATGAGAGGGAAGCTAATGATATAATGAAAAGATTTCCAAGTATTAAAGTTGCACATGGAATATTAAGTTGCAATGATGGAATAATAAGAAAATCATATAATAATATGATTCAAAGTAAAAATATACAAGAAAAAAATAATGATAAAGTTTTATAGTAATTTTGAACAAGATGAAAAAATTGAATATAATTATGATAAAGAAGAAATTAAACTTGCTAAGACAGGTAAATTTAACAATGAGGACTTTGACTATTACTATTGTTCTCCATTAACAAGAACTCATCAAACATTAAAAGCAATAAAAGGCGATGTAGACTTTATTGTTGATGATAGAATAACAGAAGTATCTTCAGGAGATTGGAAAGGAAAACTAAAATCTGAATTACCAGAAGGACTTGAAACATTAGTTGGAGAAAGAGGAGTTAAATTATCTGCAGGACAAAAACAAAGATTAAATTTAATTAGAGGAATCTTAATTGATAAGGATTTATATTTCTTTGATGAGCCAACTTCTAACTTAGATGTTGAATCAGAGGAAAAAATAACAAATATGATTGATAAATATTTAAAAGATAAAACTTATATTATCGTTACTCATAGACCACAATTAAAAAGATTATGCAACAGACATTATGTGTTTGAACATCACATGATGAAAGAAGTTATAAATGTATAAAGTAGGTGATATTATGAAATGTATTTTAACAAGTTATTTGGATTTGTATGATAAAGATGAAATTGGAAACAGAATTCCAAAAAACTTCGGAAATCAAAATCATATTTTAGATAATATAAAAAAATATGTAAAGAAATATGATAATTTTTTATTTGTTGCAAGTGATGAATATAATAATGAATCTACAGACCTTTATGCAAATGCTACATTTAAATCATTTGACTTAACTTTGCCATTTAAGAATTACTACATATTAGATTCAAGAACAGAAAATAGGATAGATGAATTATTAAAAAGTGCAGATTTAATATTTTTGTGTGGTGGACATCTTCCTACACAAAATACATTTTTTAATAACATAAAATTACGAGATAAAATAAAAAAAGTACATGCACTTATCATAGGCGGTTCAGCAGGGGCAATGAATTTAGCAGAAAATGTTTATTGTATTCCAGAATTAGAAGGAGAGGCATTAGATCCAAATTTTAAAAGAAATCTAAAAGGATTAGCACTAACTAATATTAATGTATTGCCTCACTATGATGAATTTATAAATGTTACATTAGACGGTAAAAGATATATTGAAGATATTGTTCTGCCAGATACTTATGAAAGAATTGTTTACGGAATTAACAATGGCTCATACATTTTAATTGATGATAAAAACTATTTATATGGTGAAGCATATATATTGAAAAATGGAATAATTGAAAAAATTAATGAAGATAATCAACTGACAATAATTAATTAAATATCAAAATGAAAAAGTGAAAAAATATGCAGAATCCAAAATTTGACAATGAAAATTTTAGAAAAAGGTATTGTTCCAATATGGTGTGCTTCTTCTACAAATATTGGCTAACAAGCAGTTGCTAGCAGAAGTAATTTTATACCTTTATGGGTTGAGTCATTTGGAGATGGTTTATATTATTTGATTGTTGATGTAGTAGTACATAAAGATTATCAAGGTAAAGGTATTGGCAAATTATTAATTGAGAAAATAGTTAAATTTGTCGAAGATAATACAAAAGAAGGTCAAAGAGCTAGCATTAATTTAATTTCAATGAAAGACAAAGAAGAATTTTATGAAAAATTTAAGTTGTTATAGAAAAGGACTAAAAATTATGTATTTATGGATTGGATTAGGAATTGACAAAGAAAATGAAGAATTTATTAGAGAATATTGTAAAAAAATCAATATGAAATATAAGGTTAATGAACAATCATTTACTTTACCACAACATATTTCCTTAAAGACGTCTTTTGACACAGAAGAATATCAGAATATAATAAATGATTTTAAAAATATGTTTAAAAATAATAAAAAGATGAATTTAAAAGTGCATGATATTGAAATGGTGCCAGGTGTTATATGGTTAAATATTGAAGAAATACCTGAATTAAGAAAATATCATAATTTAATTTTGAATCATTTAAAAGATAAGTATAATATTGAAAAAATAGGATTCGATGGAGAAAACTTTAAATTTCATTCTACTTTATTTCAAGATGTTGATAATAAGGGAAAAGTTAGTAAATTGTATGAAAATATAGATAAAGATATTCTAATAAATAATGAATTAAAGATAAATCAAATTTATTTTGGCATATCAGAGGTGGGAAAAGTAGGTACATATAAAGTGGTTGATTATATTGAATTAACTGAATAATTAGGAGAAAATGAAAAAGATGAAAGATTTTTTTAATAATTAAGCATTAGAACATGATGATTTATTTGTAAAGAAAATGGGAATGACCGAGTTCTATGATGAAGTTGAAAAAACATTAAATAGTTGTGAACATAAAAGTTCGGTATTAGTATTAGGTTGCGGTAGTGGGTTAGAAATAGAAAGATTAAAATTTCCTTGCAGTGTTATAGGAGTGGATCTTTCAGATAAAATGTTGGAAGTTTTAGAAAAAAAATTTATGATGGTGTTAATTTAAAAACAGTATGTGGCTCTTTTTTAGATTTAGATTTTGAAGAAGAAAAATACGACATTGTTTTATCATGTTATGCTATGCACCATTTTAATTCAGGACAAAAGCAAAGTTTATATAGTAAAGTATATAGATGTTTGAAAAAAATGGTGTATTTGTTAATGGAGATACTATCGCAGTTAATCGTAAAGAAGATAAATATATGGCAGAAGCTGAACAAATGTATAAAAATGAAAATATGCCATTTGCAAGTTTTCATGTTGATGTTTCTTTGGGTTTTGAACACGAAAAAGAAGTGCTAAAAAATGCAGGATTTAATGAAGTAGAGCTTGTTAAAGAATGGACTAATACAAAATTATATAAGTGTAAGAAATAGTAAAATATTTTTACATTTTGGCTAGGGTAAAACCTAGCTTTTTTTATGCTCTTTTTTGCCCGTAAGACCTATTGTTACGTTGGTTGGAGGGGTTGCAAATATCAAAATGTATGATATAATACAAAAAAGTTTGGTGAATGGAGGACATGATGAGAAAAGTAGTAACTACATATATTAATCCTGATATGGATGGAATAGCTTTAATGTATGCGTATACAGAGTTCTTAAGAAAAAGAGGAGAACAGGCTGATTATTATTTTGAAGGTACAATGAAAAAAGAAGCAGAAATAGTATTGAATAAGTTTAATATAAAGTTAAATAATGTTACGAGAATCGAAGATAAGGACAAAATAGTATTAGTAGATACAAACTACTTAACTGAAATTCCAAAAACTATAAAAAAGGAAAATATAGTCGAAATAATAGATCATCATAATAGAGATAGTTGGTTAGAAAACAGAAATGATATAAATGTACAAATAGAACTTATTGGAGCAGCAGCAACACTTGTAGCAGAAAGATTTAAAAATGAAAATATAGAAATTTCAAGAGAATCAGCTATTTTATTATATTATGGAATTATTTCAAACACTATGAATTTAAAAATTAAATTAACAAATCAAAAAGATATAGAGATGGCAAAGTGGTTAAAACAACAAGCACAAGAAATAACAGACGAGATAACAACCGGAATTTTTGTTGAAAAATCTCAAATTGGAGATACTTTAAGAGAAGAAATGGAAGTGGAGTTTAAGGATCAATTCATGACAATTTCTTGGTCAATGGGACAACTTGAAGTCGCTAATGTTGAAGAATTTTTAGAAAAATATGAAGATAATATTAGAAAAATACTTGATGTTGTTAGTAAAGAAAATGATGTTGAATTTATATCTGTAAATTGCATGGACATTATAAACGGGTATAGTGTTATTGTTGTTAGAGATGAAAAAACAGCAAAACTTATTTCAGATGCAGTTGGATTTGAATTTAATAATTTAAAAGCTAAAACTAATGAATTAGTTAGTAGAAAAGAAATTGTAAAAGTTATAAGAGAAATTTATAAAAAATAGTAAATAATGGAGTTGAATTATAATGGAAGAAAATTATGTATGTAAAATTGCAAATAGAGATGAATTATTAAAAAGATGGGATTATTTAATTGAGATTCATCCAGGTAATAATAAATGGGTAGAATTTAAAGAAAATGCACTTAAACATTTTGATGAAAAAAGTACAATTTCATATTTGGGTTTCTTGAATGACAAAATTATATGTGAAATAACAGCTTACATAAAAGATTCCGCATTTATAGGAGATATAAGTGATTCATCAGGTTTATTAAATGATAGTATGGCATATTTAGCTGCTTTTAGAACAAATAAAGAATTTGAGGGGAAAGGCTATTTTAGTAAATTATATAACTTCGTTGAAAATGATTTAAAAGAAAAAGGTTATACTGAATTATCTTTGGGAGTTGGTCCAGAAGCAGTTAGAAATATGGAAATTTATTTTCATTTGGGATATAGGGATTATATTAAAACTTTAATTGAGTATGAATCATCACAAGAAGATCCTTTAAATAAAGAAGAAGATATAATTCTATTTTATAAAAAGAAAATAAAATAAGGAAGTAATGGAATGGGAAAAGTAATAATTGTATGTGGAAAAATTTGTAGTGGTAAAAGCTATTATTCAAATTCAATAAAGGATTCACTAAATGCAGTTATAATTTCTCCAGATGAAGCAACTTATGAATTGATTAACAATGAACAAGGAGAATTTTATAATGTCTTTTCAGAAAGATTGAATAAGTATTTAACAAAAAAAGTAGGAGAAATAGCACAAGCTGGAGCAAATGTTATTTTTGAGAGAGGACTTTGGTCTAAGGAAGATAGAAAGAATATTAGAGAATACTATAAAAACGAAGGTATAGAATGTGAAATCCATTACGTATGTGTAGATGATGAAACGTGGAAACAAAATATTATTGAAAGAAATAATAGAATTGATGCGGGAAAAGGTGGCTCTGATTTCTATTTAGATGAAGGATTACTTGAAAAATTAGAATCAAAATGGGAAGAACCAAACAAGGAAGAAATTGATGTTATATATAATGTAAAAAGGTGATAATAATGCAGATAGAAGAAATAACAAAATATTGTTTAAACAAGAATAAAGCATATATTGATTATCCATTTGGAGATATACCAATATGCTTTAAAGTAAATAACAAATTATTTGCACAATTATATCCATTAGAAGATGACTATAAAATAACTTTGAAATGTGATGTATTATTAGCTGAACTTTATAGGAAACAATATAAAGATATAGTTGTAAAAGGGTATCATTGTCCACCAATTCAAGCTGCCCATTTTAATACAGTCTATATAAACGAAATAGATGAAAAAGTTTTATTAGAAATGATAGATCATTCGTATGATATTGTAGTAAAAAGTTTTTCAAAGAAAATTCAAAAAGAAATTTTGGGAGAAAATGATGAATAACAAATATGTAGAAGAATTAAAAAAAATATTTGATAATAACAAAGATAAAAGAATATTAGTTATAGGTACAACATGCACAGGAAAATCTACACTTATAAAAAGTTTAGGCATAGGATTAGATATGGACAAGGTTATATTTCCATTATTAACTAAAGAAGAATCTGATTTTGTATGTCAAACGCCTTGGACAAAAGAAATTGGTGAAAAAATGACTTATCTTGTTAAAACTAAATTAAAAATACGAACAGGAGAACCACTATTTGGGACAGTGTTAGTTGATTGCGACTTAATTATATACTTACATATAAGTGATGAATTATTGAAAAAGAGAACTGATTTAAGAAATGTAGATTTTATAAATGCAAAAAATATGCAAACAGAAATAGAAGAAGAAATAGAAAAATCCAATATAGAAGTTATTACTCTTGAAGTAACAGAATAAATGAAATGAGGAATTAAAATGAGAAAAATATTATTAACAAGCACTGGTTTTGAAAATAGAATTATTGAAAATAAATTTTTAGAATTATTAAATAAAGGAGAATAAAAATATTATGATGATAGCAATAATTGTGGGAACAATTTTAATTTCGTTTTTCATGTGGCTTCAATATTCAAAATTAAAGTGTACTAAAAAAATAAATGCAACATACCTAAAATTTAATATTTATAATCACCATGGTATGTTTTCTAGTAAATATATACCTGTTTTTAAATACAATTTTAAGGGCAATGAATATGAAAATCAGGCTCAACAATCGTTACCTAAAAAATTCACTAAAAATTTTGTAGTTGGTGAAAAATATACTATATTAATAAATGAAAAGAATCCAAAAAAATTCATAATAAATAAAAAAGTAAAAATTGATGAAATGTTGATATTATTAATTGGCTTATTTTTGCTTCTTAGCGGAATATTATATGCTCTTATATCATAAAAAACATATGTTATATATAGAAGTTTATAATATTTAAAGTATATAAAAGATAAATAACAAAAAAATCCATATAAAGTATAAGAACTTATATGGATTTTTTTGTTTAAATTATCTGGAAAATTTACTTGATAAAGCAATAAATTCCCCAAATTTTTCTTTTATCGAGATTAATTGCCGAAATTAAAATCTCGATAAAAATAATCACGCCATATATATTCGATAAAATCGTTAGGAGCGTGGAAAAAATTCCATTTCCTAAAATGGCGGATGCTACTCCCACAATAGTACTTACTATTATTGTACATATTGTAGCATTTGCGGACTGTCGAATAAAGTATTTTGCTTCATTGGATTTCTCCCCAGCTATTAAAGCGATGAGAATTCCAATCAGTCCAAAGCAAGATACTATTGCTGTGGGTCTGGTTCCCATAGGACCTCCTTGCCACTATGTGGCGTTAAACGGATGCCAATTGGCATATGCGTAGTCGAATTACTAAGCGCATACCATTATTATAACAGTATATTAACATAAAGTCAAATTTGTAATATGCAGTATTTTACATTTTTTTATTTGGTGTCAAAAAGAACCGTCCCCATTGACACTTTTGGAAGACATGAACCACTGCCACTGTGACATTGTTAAAAACAATTTAAAAGGTTGAAATAAATTGGTAGTATGATATAATGAATTTGAAATATATTTAAAATAGGTGGTTTAAAATGAGTACATATAGTGAATATTTAAATTTTGCAAAAGATATTGCAAAATATGCAGGTGAAATAATGCTAAAGTATTTTAGTAAAGATAATGGCGAAAAATATAAAGGAGATAAAACAATTGTAACTTTAGCCGATACAGAAATTAATTCTTATTTAATTAATAGAGTAAAAGAGAAATATCCAAGCCATGCGGTCGAGGTGAAAACATTACTAAAAATGCTACATTCCTCTATATATCAACATTTTACCTATTCAAATTTCAATTGCGGAGCGAATTTGCGGATTAACAAGTACTTTTTAAACCTTGAAATTCTAACAAATTCTCCACAATTTTATCATTTGTTTTAAGCTGTTAAATAATATTCGTTAAACAAATTGTGTTCTTTCATATAATTAACAAAGTTTTCATTCTCTGAATCAATGAAATGGCGGTCAACATCAATATAATACTTATTAGTTATCTGTATGTCTGCATGACCTAATATTTTTTGTAAAACAATTGGTGGCATTTTTGCTTCAGCACATCTTGTTGCAAAAGTTCCTCTTAACATATGTGTATGAACTTGGGTTTTTGTTTTTCCATCTGTATCAACATATAAATAAATTCCTAATTTAATTGCAATTCGCTTTATAGCAGAATTTATTGTGCCTTCTGCATAAAATCCTCCAGTAGTATTTTTTGGGTTATAGAATAGTAAATTAAACTTATTCTTTTTAACATGAACTAGACATTCATTAAGATATTTTAAAGCAATATTACTTAAATGTATAGTTCTTCTTCCTGTTGGTGTTTTTGTGTCTAACCCAATACAATCTTTTCCATTTTCGTCTTTAGTAATAGTTTTAGAAATTGTAATTGTCCTACTTTCCAAGTCAATATCTTTCTTATAGTCCAAAGATAAGGCTTCTCCAATTCTCATACCAGTTGTAAGTAATAATAAAAATAGATTTTTGTGTTTACAATTATAGATAGGTGTTGTTTCAAGATAATCTACAAGTTGTCTTTCTTTATCTAAAGTTAAAGCTATTACATTAGGTACAACTTTAATTACCTTTGTTTTTGGTTTTTCAACTGCATTATAGCCATCCATAAAATTATCTCTAATTAAATTTTGACTATAAGCATAATCAAACGCTCTTTTTATAATTCTAAATCTTTCTTTAATTGTAGTTGGAGAATATTCTGCAAGCTTGTTTAAGTAGTCAACAATTTCTATTCTACTAACTTTGTTAATAGGTTTTGTAGTAAAAGCTTCCTTTTTAAGCATTTTTATATTTGTATTATTTTTGCTATGAGTGTTGGCGTTAATTTTATGAAGTTTATAATCTTCCATATAAAGAGGTTTAGCAATATCAATAATAGATAAATTGGTTTTACTAATTATTCTCGGTCCACCATTTTTACCAATATTAAGCTTTGCCTCTAGTGCTAAACTCAAAGCTTCTTCTTCGGTGTCTGCAACAAATGTCTTTTTTAGCTCTTTTCCTGTTATTGTATCTCTACCTAAAGCTACAGTAGCTTTACTTGTTTGAGAAAAATAAAATAAGTTACAGCCACTATTTTTACAAATATGCATTCTTTCCAAACTATCTGCTAGTTGATAAGGTTTGCTTTTACATATATTACAATTTTCACATACACTTCTATCAACATTCTTTTTAGGTCGAATAGAAGGATATGTCCCATAAGTTATTCCATTAATTTTACTCATTTTAAAAATCCTTTCTATGATAAAATTAAAGGAAAACTATTGCTATATTGTGATTTTATGTTATAATTATACTAGATTAAGAAACATATAGCAAGGGTATTCCTTGTAATTTTATTTTGTTAAAAAGTTTCTTTTGAAGGTTTAAATGCTCCATATTTAAATCTTCAGCTAATGCATATAGCTATTGACACAAAATCAAAGATTTTGACAATAGCTTATTTTTTATTCAATAGTTTGTACATTTTTAAAATACTCCTTAAAAGATTCTTCCATAACAAGCCAAGACTTGCCAATTTTTTTAGCTGGAAAATCTTTCTTATGGAATAGCTCTAAACAAGTTTGATTACCTATCTTTAGTGCTTGTCTAATATCTTTTGTTTCTAAAAATACAGTTCCATTAAGTGTTTTCATAAGCAATTCTCCTTTCGTGTAGTATAGTAATTAATATCTTAAAGATAGATATTTTATCATTCATTGGAATTTCACCACTCCGCAAATTTGCCGAGTTACCCTCATTGCGTGCGACGGCTCATCAGTCGATTACTCTGACTTCAACGCTCAAGCTGTGACTAGGTAAAAGTTTCATTATATGTTGTAAAATGTTATATGATGTTCCTAAAATCTAGAACATATTTGTAAATGTTCAAAAGATTTATGCAATTTTCTTGACTATCATCAATAAAAAGTTTATAATGAAAAGTGAGAGAAAACAACAATATCTTTTAAGTTACTCACATTATATATCGATATTTGTAAAATGTTAACAAATTTTAAAATGTATTTTTATTTTTCTCACAAGATAGGAAGTGGTAATTATGAAATTATTTAATATGGCTGTTCCAAAGGATAGTATTTCAATGATTTTAGATCCAGCTGGAGATGTAGAAAATTATAATACAACAATATTTTTACATAAATCAAAAATAGAATTAGCTGAAAAAGATAATGAATTTTCAAAACATATAGTATTGAATTTAGATAAAAAAAATAGAAATGAAAAAATAATGAAATTTATGTGTAATCAAAAATATGGAACTTTTTTGTTAGATTTTTTAAATGCAGACTTTTCAACTGCTGAAAGTGCATATAATACTTTTTTTGTATATTATGGAGTTGAAGGTCTTGGAAGTTTAGATGATATAAAAAGAAAGTACCCAATAGAATATTCTACAAGATATGTATCAACTAAAAAATTCCTAGATTATTATTCTAAAGTATATGAACTTGTTAGTATAGATTATATAAAATATCAAAATGATTTAAGGAAAACAGTGGATTTCATTTTTGACTTACATGAACATAAAAGTACTAAAAATATAGATAAATATTCTAAATTTATGGCTTATTCTTCTGCAATAAATTTAACTGGTCAATTTTATTCAAGAATAAGCTTGGGAATGGTTAGAAGTTTAGATAAAGAATTACCTAATGAAATGAGTGCTAAACAATTGGAAAAATTAGCTTTAGATATTGCAAATAAGAAAACTCGCAAAGCAATAGTATATATTTATGAAAGTACATCATTTTTTGCACTTACATATGTCGCATTAAATGATTTAATTCAAAATACAAAAAGGAATATAAGTATATGCCAAAATTGTGGAAGATATTATCTTCAATATTCTGGAAAAGAAATATATTGTGAACTTCCAAATCAAGATGGAAGTCCTACTTGCAAGTCATATGCTTCAAGAAAAGCTTATGATATAAAAATAGTAGAAGATACTGCAGAACTTGCATATAAAAGAGAATATCAAAGAAGAATGACAAAAGTATATCGTGCTAGTGAAGTAGTAAAACCGGTAATGAGAATGGAATTTAATTCTTGGAAAGACAAGGCAAGAAAACAATTAAAACTATACAGGGAAAATAAAATAACAGCTGATGAATTATGTAATTGGTTAGAAGAAAATAAATAAGAAAATTAACCTAATTACCCTAGTTAAATTAATTTATGTTTACTTTTGACTTGGACCATGATATAATCCACTTGCAAATTGGTAAATTCAATTAAATAATTTTGTATTATGAATAAAATAAGGAGTGATTAAAGTATATGGAAAAAAATGAAAATCAATTAGTTTTTTTTAACAATAATGCTCAAAAAGTCTGCAATAATGTAAATGAACAAAGATGTATTTGGCCACCAAAAGTTGAGGATAAAAAAATGTTGAATGAATTCCTTGAAAATAGAATGTTTGTATCAAATAGAAATGATACCATAACAAAAATTGAAGAAGATATGAAGAATTACCTAGGTACAAAATATTTTTCCTTTTTTGATTCAGGTGCCTCGTCATTGCTTGCTGCATTGATTGCGTGTGGCGTTACATATGGAGATGAAGTTATTGTTCCAGCTTGGACTTTTGCTGCACCAGCCTTCCAAGTGTTGAGATTAGGAGCTATTCCAATTTTTGCTGATGTAAAACAGGATACATATAATATTGACGAAGAGGACGTAATTAAACAACTAAAAAAATTTAAGAAAGTTAAAGCTATTATTGCAGTACATATGCAAGGGTATCCAAGTAATTTAAAATGTTTAAGAGAAATCGCTGACGAATTTAATATTAAATTAATTGAAGACTGTGCACAAGCATTTGGTGCAAAGGTCAATAATCAATATGTAGGAACTTATGGAGATGTTGGATGCTTTAGCTTTATGTCTGTAAAACAATTAGCGACTTGTGGGGAATTAGGTGGAATTTGTTCAAATAATCTAGATATGTTTAACAAGGCAAATTCTGTAAAAACATATGCACAAAAAATTGTTGAAGGTGATCCGAAATTTTATTATAATTCTTTCACATATGGATATAATTGTAAACCAAGTCCACTAAATTGCATATTTTTAAAATATCAGTTAGAACATTTTTCAGAAACTATTAATAAAATTCAAAAAAATGCAGAAAAGATCACTAGGTTTCTTACGGAAAACGCAGATTTTCTTATTCCACCTAAAGTAGAAAATGGATTTGAGCATGTATATCATTTATATCGAATTTCATGTAATACATCAAATTTAAATATACGAAATACTGGTAGATTTAGAGAGACAATTATGAAAGTATTAGAAAAGGAAGGATTAACAACTAGACTTTATCAAACTCATCCTGTATATAAACAAGCTATTTTTCAACAAATTTTTAGTAATAAACTGTATCCATGGTTGTTTAATGAAGACTATATTAAATTATATAAAGAAAATTACTCGGATTATAGTCATATTCAGACTTTAGATGTAATAGATAATACTTTTGCTATTGGTGATATAAGTGCGGCACCATTTTATTTAATGAATGATGAAGTTGTAGATTTATACATTAAAGGTTTCAAAAAAGTTATTGAAAATATAGACAGAATTATAGAATATTGCAATTCATCAGATGAATATAAAAGTCCATATACTGAAATACCAAAATTATCTGATACAAAAGGAATATTTATTTAGTAGAGTAGAGAAATAGTAATCTTACTATTTCTCTACTCTACTATTATGCAAAGAATTTTGATTAAATCAACATAAAACATTGACTTTTAAGAAGCATGGTGCTATAATTACGCTGTAACTAAACAAGTACATTGTAAGCAAAGAAAAAAATAATTATTTTTTTCTTAATGAAATGGAGGTAATTAATATGAGTCAAAAAAACCAAGAAGTTACACTATGTGTATTGAAGCCTGATGCATATGAGAGAAAGATTGTTAATTCTATAATTAACGATATTCAATCTCAAGGATTTGAAGTAACCAATTTTGTTCAACGCCGGTTAAGTGTCGAAGATGTTCTGGTATTGTATTATGAAAGTATGAATGAGCCCTATTTTATTGATTTATTAAGTTATATGACTTCAGGGGTTTGCGTGTATTTCTTAGTTAAATCCCGTAATGCTATAACTAGATTAAATGAATATGTAGGATCAACAAATCCTTTACAAAGTAATCCTGGTACGCTTAGAAAAAAATACGGGATGAATATCCTTAAAAACACTATTCATTCATCTAATGCAAATAGGGTTAAACAGGAAATTCAACAATTATATAAAGTTGAAGAACCAGAAAATCTAATTTGTTTTCCGTATTATTTTAAGACAAAGGATGGAACAATTTGCCACACTGTTTCAGAACAATGTTATGAAGATGGAAAGGTAATTGGTATTCCTAAGTATTTTCCGACTCGCACATCTGAAAGAGAATCTCGACTTATAAATGGAATTAATTATGTTCGTAATAATTCAATTGATGAGTCTATTTTGTATTCAAAACTTTTTACAAGTATTCAAGTAAAAACGGTAAAAAGATTTGGAGAAGAAATATGTTTATTTGATGTAAATGATATTGAAAGGGTATATAATCCTTTTGATAAGGCAAAAGAACTTTACCAATATGACGGAAATGAATCTATCTTGAATGATACAAAGCTGATAATAGATATCATGATTAATCAGATAGGAATTGCTCTGGACGATATTGGCATTGAAGGAAGTATTTTAATCGAAGGTTATCAAGAGAAGTCAGATATTGACATCATTGTAAAAGGTATGGAATCTGTAAAAAGATTACATCAAAATTTCAAATTGTTAAAAGACAATAGATTTATTAAATTATATGATGAGTCTGATTTAAGCTTGATTTTTTCAAGAAGAAAGAAGTATTCTTCATTTGATACAGTGGAAGAAATGTTGAAACAAGAATGTAACAGAACTGTTGGTTTAATAAATGGAAGAAGATTTTGGATGCAACCTATTTTAGGTAACAACTTCTTAGAAAGACAAGAAAATCGGAGACTATACAAAATCGAAACATTTTGTTCAAATGCAGAAGTTGTAGATGCAAGTAATGCTTTTCTTTGGCCATCTTTTTACACTATTTATAATAAAGATTATGGATGTGTGAAAATTGAGTGTTATGATCCAGTATATATGAATCAAGCAGTAACAGGAGAGCAAATCTATATTACAGCTCCGATGTATATTGATTTGGATACTATGGAAAAAATAATTATTTTTGCTCCGTGGATTAGGGAACAACAGGTTTTTAAGAAATCTAAGATTTGATAGAAAACTCCAAAATAATGCTGTAAAAAGCCAAAAAATAGAACTTAAGTCCAAATTTGGATTTAAGTTCTATTTTTTATATATGAAATTAATAAAAGTAGCATAAATCTAGTATTTACAAGTAATATTATTTATGATAATATATAAAAAAATTTAGTAAAGGATAGATTTAATATGAATATTGATAATAGTTCTGATATAGTATTTCCTGACTATGAGCATTCTATTTTGGGAACAATAACGTCTATTTTAAAGTATTACAATGTTGATACAAAATATAAATCATCTAAAGGTTTAGATACATTGCTATCTAAAAAAATATATAACAATGTAATTCTTTTAATTCTAGATGGATTAGGACACAGTGTTCTTGAAAAAATATCACCAAATGGATATCTAAAACAAAATATGGTTGATATAGTAACATCAGTATATCCATCAACTACAACCGCAGCAATGACTACATATTATACTGGAAAACCGCCATACGAAACTGGATGGATTGCATGGTCTCAATATTTTAAAGAATATGGAAGATCATTAGATACTTTAACTCGTAGGGAATCTTATTATAATAAGCCACTAGAAAAACCAATTATAGATGTTTATGGAAAGTTTTTAAATTATACTTCTATATATACTTTAATAGAAAATGCATCTTCTTATGTAAGAACTTATGAGATAAAGCCTGAATATGCTGAGAGAAAATGTAAACGTACATTAATTGCTGATAATTTTGATGAAATTATTTATCATTTAGAGGATATTTCTAAATTACCAAATGAGAAATTTATTTTTGCTTATTGTGATAATCCAGATTCAGTATTGCATAAATATGGTACATCATCTAAAGAAGCAAAGGATTTTGTCTTGGATATTGAAAAAAATATATATAAATTAAGTAACTGTATTGATAAAGATTCTTTAATAATCATTTCCGCTGATCATGGACATAAAGATATTGAAAAAGCATATTCATTATTTGACTATCCTGAAATTCAAGAATGCTTAATAATGCCACCTTCTTTAGAATCAAGAGTAATAACTTTTTGGGTAAAAAACGAAATGAGAGAAACATTTGAAAATCGTTTTTATAATGCGTTTGGAGATGACTTTTGGCTTGTTACTAAAAATGATTTTATAAATAAATATCATTTTTTAGGAAATGGGAATAAGCATTGCAAAATAGATGATTTTATAGGTGATTATGTGGCAATCTCAATAAAAGGAAGTATTATAAAATTGGAAAACTCATTGGTGGCAGGAAATACTGTAAAAAAATCTACACACTGTGGATTAACAAAAGAAGAAATGCAGGTTCCAGTTATAGTTATTTCGAACTAATGCAAAAATATGTGATTAAATAGAAGATTGGAGAATTTAATATGGATAAATTTAAAGAAATAAGACCAGTTGTACTAGGAGTAGTAAAAAAAGATAATAAAATATTAGTAAGTAAAGGATACGATAATGAAAGAAAAGAAATATTTTATAGATGTATAGGGGGAGGAATTGATTTTTTAGAAAAAAGTGAAGACGCATTAAAAAGAGAATTTGAAGAAGAATTAAATATTAATATAGAAGTAGGAAATTTTTTAGGAATTTCTGAAAATATATTTCAATATAAAGGAAAAAATGCGCATGAGTTAATATTGTTTTATGATGTAACCATAAAAAATGAAGATTATAAATCTTCGTATAAATTGCTTGATGATGATGATGAATATGAAGCTTTGTGGATAGAAATTGATAAATTTAAAAATAAAGAAAATATTATATATCCAAAACAAATATTAAATATATTGTAAATAATGTAATTAAATGATTTTTAATCAAATATATGATGTTTTACATAAAGTATTGACAAAGTAAATTAGAATTGCTATAATAATAAACATACATCGTAAAGAAGAGTAAAATAATTATATTACTCTGAATATGATGGAGATATCATTAAAAAATAATAAACTTAGAATAACTACTAGTTTATTATTTTAAGTTTACAGAAAGGAGATATGCTAATAATCAAAAGGTACTAAGTCAACCCTACAGTGTATTTTACAAGGAGGCTAAATATGAAGGCAATAGAGGTAAGAAACAAGTTTTTAAAGTTTTTTGAAGAAAATGGGCATAAGGTAATTGAATCTGCACCATTAATTCCAGAAGATGATTCAAGTGTTCTGTTTAATATTGCAGGAATGCAACCATTAAAACCATATTTAATGGGAAAGAAACATCCAGATGGTGTAAGACTTACTGACTATCAAAAATGTTTAAGAACTAATGACATTGAAGAAGTAGGAGATAATAATCATCTTACATATTTTGAAATGTTGGGAAATTGGTCATTAGGTGACTATTTTAAGGAAGAGTCAATTCAAATGACTTTTGATTTCTTAACTAAGGAATTAGGAATCCCTGTAGAAAAATTGTCAGTTACAGTTTTTGCTGGAGATGAGGATTGTGAAAGAGATGATTTAACAGCAAGTTGCTGGAAAAAGGCCGGAATTTTACCAGACCAAATCTATTACTACGGTAAAGAACATAACTGGTGGATAGCTGGAGAGGAAGGTCCCTGTGGTTCTGATACAGAAATTTATTATGACACAGGAAAAGTAGCTTGTGGACATGATTGCCAACCTTCATGTGATTGTGGTAAATATGTTGAAATTTGGAACAATGTATTTATGGAGTTCTATAAGCATAAGGATGGACATTACACAAAATTAAATCAGCATAATGTTGATACTGGTTTGGGACTAGAAAGAATAACCTTTATTTTACAGGGAAAAGAAACACCATTTGATACTGAAATATTCAAACCAGTCATGGATAAACTCACTGAATTAGCAGCGAATGATATATTAGTAAGTAAGCGGATTGTTGCTGAACATATGAGAGCTAGTATCATGATTATTTCTGATGGTGGTAAACCTAGTAATGTTGATAGAGGTTATGTTTTAAGGAAATTAATTCGTAGGATGGTAAGACATATGAACAAATTGCAGATTAGTTTAGATGAATTATCATCATTATTAGAATTAAACATTAAAACATTAAGCGAATTATATCCAGCTTTAGAGGGCAATAAAGAGCTTATTATTACTACTGTGATAGATGAAAAAAACAAATTTATCCAAACATTAGAAAAGGGTAAAAGAGAATTTCATAAAGCAGTAGAAAAAGCTAGAAAAGAGGGCAATAGCAAAATAGATGGTTTGGTTGTATTCAAATTGTATGAAACATATGGATTTCCTCCTGAACTAACTAAAGAGCTTGCAGAAGAGGCTGGAATGATGGTTGACACAAAAGAATTTGATGTGCTTTTTAAACAACATCAAGAAAAATCAAGATCAGGAGTTGGTCAAAAGTTTAAAGGCGGTTTATCTGATGCATCTCCTGAAACGATAGCATATCATACTGCTACTCATCTTTTAAATGCTGCATTAAAAGTAATTGTGGGATCTGAAGTTAAACAAAAAGGTTCTAATATTACATCTGAAAGAATGCGGTTTGACTTCAAATGTAATCATAAATTAACCAACTTGGAAAAGCAACAAGTTGAAGATTTGGTTAACAAATGGATTCAAGAAGGTCTCAATGTTACAATGACAGAAATGTCTAAAGATGAAGCATTGAAATCAGGTGCAGAATGTGTGTTTATCGAAAAGTATCCTGATGTAGTAAAAGTATACGCTATAGGAGATGTTTCTAAAGAGATTTGTGGAGGACCTCATGTGAGTAATACAAGCGAATTAGGAACATTCATTATTCAGAAAGAAGAGGCATCTTCGGCTGGTGTAAGAAGGATAAAAGCTATCTTAAGAAAGGAATAATAAGATAATCTCCATCTTGGAAGAAGTTGATTAACGAAAAAAGGGCTGTAAAAAAGCTCAAAAGAAAAATGAGTGATGAATTTCACTCATTTTTCTTTTAAAAAGATGTCATAAACGTTAAATTTTACAGCACTTGTAGTCAAAATAATATTTGGACTATTTAAAGTTCTCTATCCCATTCTTTTTCTTCTTTTGCAATTTGCTTTTGAGGGTCAATACTAATATAAGTTTCTCTTTCAAAATCTCGTATAAGCTCTTTAGACTCTCCAAAATTAAATTTATTACAAATCCATTCGATAAATTTTTCAACAGTTATATAAAATCTATCAATTATATTTTGTAGCTTACCATTTTCTTTTTCTAACTTTCTATATTTATGCTTGTATTCATTTTCTAGTTCATCAACTCTATTATGCAAGGCTTGAGTATCAGCAATTATAGAATCTCGTTCTTTTTGAAATTTAGTAGCTTCATTTACAATTTTAGACTGTTTTGAAAGTTCCTTCTTTAGTGATTTGTTTTCAATAGCTAATTCTTTTATCATTTCTTCTTTAGGTTTTATAAAATCATTTAAAATTTTCTCATTTTTATTAAACATAAATTTTTTCAAATCTTTTATATCTGTATCCTTTGGAATATCATAGGTAATGCTTTCAACTAATTTTTTAGTATTTTCAAAATTTGTCAATTCTTTATATTCAGCTAAATTTACATGTTTTCTATTAGTTTCTTCTTTTGGTAATCCTCTTTCTAATTCAAAATTATGTGATACCATATATTCATAAAAAGCATTTTGGAGTTGTCTATAACTATCTTTTTCTTTCCAAAACTCACTACAAGCAAGTTTATCAATAGCTTTTCCTTTTTTATCAGTTGTATGAACTACTGGCAAAAAAATAAGGTGCATATGTGGACTTTCTTCGTCCATATGCACCTGTGCAGACATTATATATTTTTTTCCTAGATTTTTATATTCACTAACAAAATTATATGCTGTTTCAAAATATCGTTTTGTTTCTTTTTCTCCAATTCTATCAAAAAATTCTTTATCAGATGTTATTATATATTCGTAAGCAATATTACTAACAGTTTTTATTTGTCCTTTTAAATCATATTCTTTTTTCAGTCTATCAAATTCTTTTTCATAACTATAAATAGGCTCTTTTAAAGAATAGTTTAAATAAGTTTTTTCTTTGTCGATATTTTTATTTGAATAGTTGAAATTTTTTCTTTCATTATGCCTATATATTCCTTTAAGATTTTCTCTTTTGTATTTTACATTTCTTACAATAGCATAACTCATTTTTATATGAACCTCCTTCGATATATCTTTTTTAGCATTGCTTCACATTTCCTGTAAGAGCAAATACTGGCTGTGCGTTGAGGGGTTTTATAGTAATTTCTTTGAAGTATTGTAACACACTACAACACTTTTATATCCTACTGGCAAAAAGTGTTAGTGTGGCAGGGACACCCTACAACCCCAAAACATAAATTTTGCTAATCGCTAATTTATGTTTTAGCAAAAATTTGCTATCACAATTTTTTACATGTAGAGGTAAAATTTATTTTACCTCTACATAGAAAAAGCAATTCTGCTTTTTCTAATTCACTCCATTTTATATCGGTAAATAAACCAAGTTAATGAAGTGAATAAGGTGTTATATTCTTTTTGTAATAAAGTCGAATATAACTACTTTCTAAAGAGAATCTGCGTTAGCATTTTTGTTTTTATATGGAGCTTTCTTTATGAAATATCTTATGGGATAATTTTGTTACTTCTGTTTGTGAATTTTGTACTTTATACGAACAAAAGTAACAAAAAAGCCAGTTATTAAACTGACTTTTTCTTTCAATTATATTCTTAATAATTCAATACTATCAACAAAACCATTCCTGTAATACTTTTCACACCAATAATCAAAATAATCTATATAATTTTTATCAAGTAACTCAAGTTGTTGTTTTACATATTTTTGATTTTGGATTGGAACATTCTTTAAAATTTTTTCAGCTATATCATCATATTGTATAACATGTTTTGAATCTTCTTCATCAAGAATAGCTAGAATAGTTTCTTCTCTAAAATTAAGCCATTCTTTTAATAAATCATCTTTCACATTTCTTAAATTATTCATTTTCTATATCTCCTATACATATATTAATTCTTTTAAAACAATTTCTTCAGCTCTGTTTTTAATATTATTCATAGCTTGTACCCATTCCATTTGATTTGTTGCTTTTAATTCTTCATTTATTCCTTCTTCTTTGGCAAATTGATTTATTATAATAGTAATTCTATTACTTGCTTCTTCATTAATATTTGCAAGATAATCTTGAAGATTACCATTAATCATTAATTCGGTATATAAACCTTTTTTATGTTGTCTTATAAACTCTAGCCTTAAATGTCCGTATATTCCAATATAATATCTATTAGGTTTATATTTTTTTATAGTCAAATCTGGAATTAGATAATCTCCTTCTTTGTGATAGGTTATATTATTTTTCATAATTTTTAATCTCCTTTCGTTCAATTACAATATAAAGATTCGAGTTCCTCAGCGGTGTATGTTCTTTGCTCATAATTCCATCCGCTTTTTTCTGGGAATCTCTTTTTACTATAATTATTTTTATTATATTTATTATTACTACATCGTACATTCTCCGATTCTAGAATCGTATTTTCTCCGTTTCTTGAATCGGACATTATACGATTCATAGTTTTTTCAATGCTTTGGTGGACTATTTTTCCAACATATATAATATTATGCTTTTTAAATCCACTTCTAATTTCATATATAAGTTTAGCTTCTTCAAGCTTTTTAAATGCTTTTGATACAGGTTTATCAGAAAGCTTTAACTTTTGTTGAGCTTCTTTTCTTGAGTAAATAAGATATATATTTCCATCTTTATCAACCCATTTATTTTTCATAGATACAGATAATCTATCTAGCAATAATCCATATAATAGAATACTATTGGAATCAAGATTTTTATATATAGGATTTACTAGTAATTCTTTTGGGATTTGATAAAAGACATTTTCTAAAACCTCATTTACTTTATAAGGCATAAAATCCATAACAATAGTTTTCCTTTCCTAAAATATTTTTGCGGAATAGGACTTTTTGTTAATATATAAAGGAAAACTAACTTTGCGGAATTTTTTTGTTCCGCAAAGATGTTAAAAAATGTGTTGCTGAATTTTTTGCGGAATAAAATATTCAAATTTTTCGGCATTTTTTAGAATTTTTCAAAGATATAAAAAATATGCTATTCTCTAATTCTCTTAGAAAATAGCATATTTTAATGTTTTTGAATTTTTATAAATTCTCTCGACTTTTGCACAAATTTGCAAAAAATATGGTCGACGGAGAAGAAGAACAATTTGGAGAAAGTAATTATAAATGGGTATGTGACCCTGTTGATGGGACAGCAATGTATGCGAGACATATTCCTGTTGCCGTGTTTTCACTTGCTTTAGTAATTGATGGAAAACCTATAGTAGGAGTTGTTTATGATCCTTTTACAGATAGTTTATATACAGCCATAAAAGGAGAAGGGGCATATAAAAATAATGAGAAAATATCAGTAAATAATTATGTTTTAGATGATATTAGAACAGTTTGTCATTGTGATATGTGGTCTAAAGCAAAATATAATGTTTGTAAAGTATTTGAAGAATTAAGAAAGAAAACCAGGTTGAATGATATTGGAAGTATTACAAGAGCTAGTTGTTGTGTAGCAACTGGAGATTATAGCTTAACAATTTTTACAGGAATAGAACATAAACATTGTGATATTGCTGCTGTAAAAGTCATTGTTGAAGAAGCAGGGGGAAAAGTAACTGATTTATTTGGAAATGAACAAAGATATGATCAAAGCATAAAAGGAGCTCTAATAAGTAATGGGGTAGTGCATGATGAAGTTGTAAATGTAATTAAAAATTATATTATTGAGGAGTAAAGAATGGATAAATATATAATTGTAACAACGTTTTGCAATAAAGAAAGTATTGCAAATCAAATAATAAAAACAGTATTGGAAAATAAACTTGCAGCAGGTAGTCAGATTTCAAAAGTTCATTCTAAATATTGGTGGAATAATAAATTAGAAGAATGTGATGAATATAAATTAGAATTTAGAACAAAAGAAAATCTTTTGGATGAGATAAAAGATGAAATAAATAAAATAAATGATTATGAAGTTGCCGAAATATCATTTTATGAAATAAAAAGTTTAAGCCAAGAATTTCTAAATTGGATAGATAAAAATATAAAATAGTATTTAATATCAATATGTTTTAGATACGTTTTTAAATACGTTCTGCTAGTAGTGTCAGGTGTATTTGAGCACTATCAAGTGCAAAAATATGCAAAAAAATGGGTGAAAATGCTCAGTAGTGTAATAGAATATAGCCAGAATAAAAACCATGTGGAAGTGGTAAGAAATACAAAAACTGCTGTGGTAAAAATTAATATATTAAATATAGTAAAAATAGCATTTTGACATCGAAGAATAAGATTTTGAATGTTAAAATATAAAAAGCCGTATTATAATAAAAACGGCTTTTTATATTTTTTTAGAATCATGCAAAGCAAAAATTCCATTATTCTGTTGTAGACATATTCCCATCAATGACTTTTTGAGTACCATTATCTGCACTTCTTTCAGGATGCAGAATAATACTCTCCATTGGATCCGAACCTTCGGTTGGAATTTTAAAAATATTGTCAAATATCTAACTTGTTCCTTTGAGATAATTCATTTATGATAATACAAGATTATAAATAATTTTATCATTTTCCTATAAAAAAAATATAATTTCTGATATAATTTCTTTGAAAAGTCAAAATAGAAATTTTACGGAGGAAAATTATGAGTACTATAAAAGAAAAATACCTAAATGATTTATTAAAAAACAATGAAGGAATAAAAATATTAAATAAAAAGTTTTCGACTATAATTACAGATAAAGATTTTTATAAATATGGACTTTTAACACAAATAATTCAGACATTAATAAAAAATGGATATACTCAAACAATATTTGATAACTTTAATTTAATATTATCTTCATCATTAACAGATGAAACCTTTGATATATTATTACTAATTAAAAGTATACCGAATAGTAATCAGTTATTTTTTAATAATATAGAAGAGATATATTTAAAGCTAGAAGGTGAAGAAATATTAGAATTCATTGAGTTATTAGATAAATCTAAACAAGACGAAATTTTCAAAAGAAATGAATTTTCGTATAATTTATACAAAGAGGGCTTTATTAGGGAATCAACACTTGGAAATATTATAAAGGGTGATTTATCTATATTTATTGAAGAGCTAATAAAAGAAGTTTCAGAAGGAAAGAAATTAGAAAGCTTAGAAGCAGGTACATATAATGATGCAATATTAACAAATGATTATGTAATAAAACTAGGGGAAACAAGAGACAAATTTGAAATTCCATATCATCCTAACATTTTACAACCATTATTGCGAGAAAGAATAAAAGATAAAAATGGAAAAGATATATTAATAGTAGAAGTTCAAAACAAAGTAGATACAAAGAACATTACTGATTTACAAAGAAAAGAGCTTATTAAAAAATTATCAAAAGCCCAAATTACTTGCAGAGATATTTTATATGGAAATATTGGAATATTATTAAAACCTAATCAAAGAGCACTATTCAATGGAGTAGGTGGAATACAAGATTATGATGATATAAAAGAAGAAACCTTACAACCAGGAGAACCAGTAATATTTGATACTGATATGATTGAAAAAAATGATGAAAATAACGAACCTGAAAAATAATTTAGTATTGAATTTAATTTTATCCTATGATACACTAAAAAAGCATAAGAAAGGATGTGTTTAAATGATTGAGTTAGAAGAAAATGCTAGAGCATTACAAACAATAAAATCTAAACTGGAAAGTATAGGTGAATCTCTTTGACATACCAAAATTAGAACAAGATTTAAAAACATTAGAAAGTAAAACTCTTGAAGACGGATTTTGGAATGATAGTAAAAAGTCAGGTAAAGTATTACAAGAAATTAAAGTAATAAAAAATAAAAAAGACAAATATTTGAAACTTGAATCAGAGCTATCTAATTTGGAAGAAATGAACGAATTATTACAATTAGAAGATGATGAAGCTCTTGTAAAGGAATTATTAAAAAATACATCAAATATTCAAAAAGAGATTGAAAATTTAGAAATTGAAACATTACTTTCTGGAAAATATGATATAAATAATGCAATAGTCACAATTCACCCTGGTGCAGGAGGAACTGAGTCTCAGGACTGGGCTGAAATGTTATATAGAATGTATACAAGATGGGCAAATGCTAATAACTATTCTGTTAAAGAGCTTGATTATTTGGATGGTGACGAAGCAGGCCTTAAAAGTGTTACTTTTTTAATTTCGGGTGATTATGCATATGGATATATGAAATGTGAAAAAGGAGTACACAGACTTGTTAGAATATCTCCATTTGATGCAGGTGGAAGAAGACATACTTCATTTGCTTCTGTAGAAGTATTGCCAGAAATAACTGAAGATATTGAAATTGATATAAATCCAGATGATTTAAGAATAGATACATATAGAGCATCTGGAGCAGGAGGTCAGCATATAAACAAAACTTCATCTGCAGTAAGAATAACACATATTCCAACAAATACAGTTGTAGCTTGCCAAACAGAAAGGTCTCAAATTCAAAACAGAGAAACAGCAATGAAAATGTTAAAATCGAAATTATTAAATCTAAAAGAGCAAGAGCAAAAAGAAAAAATTGAAGACTTAAAAGGTGAGCAAAAAGATATAGCGTGGGGAAGTCAAATACGTTCATATGTTTTTTGTCCATATACATTGGTAAAAGACCATAGAACTAATTATGAAGTTGGAAATGTTCAAGCTGTCATGGATGGTGATTTAAACGAATTTATGAAAAGTTATCTGAAATCACTTCAAAATGAAAAATAAACGAAGGAGAAATATTATGAAACTTAAAGAATTATATTTAGAAAATAAAGAGCACAGATATAATACTATAACTAGAGTAAAAAAGGAAAATATCACATTGGAGATGGATCCAGTAAAAAAAATACAAGATAACTGGATTATTTTATTAGGAATACTAGTAGTAATAATAGGATTTTTATTAATAAACTTTAATTCAAAAGTTTTTGGAATTTCATTAGTATTAATTGCATTTCTTGTATGTGTTTTTATATTTGGAAATAAAGCTACAATAAAGTGTGATAAAAATACATTAGATATAAAACAAGGCTTTCAACATAATAAAATACCATATGCCAATCTAAAAAGTGTATTTATAGGAAGAGCAACGGAGCTATTTTTAGTTGTGCCAATGTACAGCTATAACATTATAATACGATATGAAGATAATTTTTCTTTACTTCGTGAATTAGAATTTTCATTAATGTGTGCTGATGAAGAAGATGTAAAAAATTTCATTTCTAATTTTGAAATTGATAAAAAAATTAATCCTAGATTTATAACTTTTGAAAAAAGAAAATTCTGGGGAAAACTAATAACATCAATTATTGCAGCAATTATAATGATTGCAATAATTATGTATATTTTTAGGGACGTTAATTGGAGTAATTTAATATAATATAGTATAGTCTACATAATAATGTAGACTAAATTTTTTATATAGAGGGTGCTTATTATGAATACTATAGTTTTAAAATTTGGAGGCACTTCTGTAGCAGACAACGAAAAATTAAATTTAGTTGCCAATAAAATAACCACACTATATGATGAAGGACACAATGTAGTTGTTGTGGTTTCAGCACAAGGCAAAAAAACAGACCAATTATTAAATGAAGCTTGTGAATTAGACAAAACACCAAATTCAAGAGAATTAGATGTTTTATTAAGTAGTGGTGAACAAGTTTCAATTTCAAAATTAAGTATTTTATTAAATCAATTAGGATATAAATCTATATCTTTAACAGGATGGCAAGCTGGAATATTTACAAATAATACAAATCAAAATGCTATAATAGAGCATATTGATACAAGTAGAATAACTAAAGAATTATCTTTAGGAAAAATAGTAATAATAGCAGGATTCCAAGGCATTAATTCAAATTCAGATATAACGACTCTTGGTAGAGGAGGCTCAGATACAACAGCAATTTCTGTTGCAGCAGCATTAAATGCACGTGAATGCTATATTTACTCAGATGTAGAAGGTGTATTTACATCAGACCCAAAAAAAGTAGCAGAAGCAAGAAAATTAAAAGAAGTATCATATGATGAAATGCTAGATATATCAAATGAAGGTGCTAAGGTATTACACAACAGATGTGTAGAAATTGGAAAAAAATTCAACATACCAATTATTGCAAAATCAACATTTAAAGAAGATGAAGGAACAATAGTAAACAATAAAATCGAATCACAAACAGTAAAAAGCTTAGTAAAAAACGACAATTTAATTATATTAAAAATAAAATCAGATTGCATAAATTATATGTCAACATATAATCTTTTTATAAAAAATGAAATAATACCAATAGAATTTATACACGAAGCTACAGGAATAAAGGGATTATTCAATTCAAGTGATTTAAATAAAATAAATAACTTAATAAATACTAATTTAAAAGAATATGAAATTTTAATATACAACATTTCTAGAATATCAATAATAGGATATGGAATATCAAATGACACTCAAATAATAAAACAAATAACAGATATACTTAATACAACCAACCACTACAACATACAAAAAATAGACATTAACAACGGAAAAATTCGTATTACATTCAAAACAACTGTACCAAATTCAATATTAGAAACACTCCACTCAAAACTTGTAGGCAGGGCAAAGAGTTGATTTTTTAATCATTGTTAACTAATTATAAAATTTTCAATAATAGTTTTTTCAAAGGTTAATATATTATATTAATACTATAAAAGAAAAAATAAAAGTTGTTCCAAATAAATTTATGGAACAGCTCTTTTTTTCTTTCCGCTTCTCTTATTTAATAACATCATTTAACAAACAATATACAAATTAAATTTTAAGTACTAAAAAAATAACTAATGAATATAGTTTACAAAGGAGAGTGGAAAAGCTATGAGTATTGAGGATAGAAAAAACACAACACAAAAATCGAATATAATTCAAAACTTAATATTAGAAAGCAGAGAAAAATTAAACATTTCTGGAGCACTAGATGTTCTTTCTTTTGATGACCAAATTGTAATATTAGAAACACATTTAGGTTTATTAACTGTAAAAGGTGAAGATTTAAGAATTAGTAAACTAAATATTGACTCTGAAGAAGTTATTGTAGATGGAAATATATCAAGTTTATGCTATAGTGATAAAGGTTTTGAAAAAAAAGAAAATAGTTTCCTAGGAAAGATTTTCAAATAAAAGAAAGGTAATAAGCTAGTGAATGCTCTACTATTAAGTCAATTTAATACAGTTTTTATATTTTGCTTAACAGGATTAGGTATAGGTTTATTATTTGATTTTTTTAGAATTCAACGTAAAGTGTTAAAAACGTGTGATATAATTACATATATTCAAGATATCTTATTTTGGATATTTTCAGGAATACTTATTATATTTGTTATTATGAAATATACCAATGGTGAAATAAGAATATATATGATTTTAGGAATGCTTATAGGAATAATTTTATATTTTCTTATTTTTAGCAAGTACATAATGAAAATATTTGTTACTATTTTGGGCTTTTTACTAAATATAATAAGAAAATTATTACTTCCAATAAAAAAAATTAATAAAATAATTAAAAAAAGCTGGAAAAACAAGAATAATATGTTATAATATATGCATAAAAAAATTGTAATGGAGATTTTACGTATGAAAAAGAAATTAAGAATAAATAGATTTATAATAATAGCTGTTTTAATATATTTTATATATACACTAGTTTCTCAACAACAAACGTTAAATTCATACAAACAAGAAGCTTCAACATATAGCAATCAAATTGAAGAAGCAAACGACAAAAATGAAGAGCTTAAAAATGTAAAAAATAATATCAATTCAACAGAATATATTGAAAATATGGCAAGAGAAAAACTTGGAATGTACTTACCAAATGAAAGAGTATATATTGATATTACTAATTAAAACAGAGGCAAATTAACTGCCTCTCTCTTTCACCTTATGTTCATATAAGGATTAAATTTTATCTTAAAATATATCATAAAATCAATATTTATTTCTCATTAAAATTTCCAAAAAATATATAATTAGGGGGCAAAACTATGAATTTTGAAAAATGCACTTTAGTAGAATTAAGACAACTTGCAAAAGAAAAAGGTATTAAAAATGTATCTAAATTAAAAAAGGACGAGCTAATTACAATTCTTTCAGACAATAAAAATGAAACAGAAACTGTAAAAAATGCGGATAGGGTAGAAGCTCAATCAGTTCAACTAAATACTGAAAAGAAAGCAGAAAAAGTGGAATCAGAATACAATAACAACCACGGTGGATACAAAGTTACAAACGCAGATGACCAAATAATAGAAGGTATTTTGGAAGTTTTACCAGATGGCTATGGTTTCTTAAGAGGCGAAAACTACCTATCTACACCAAAAGACGTATATGTATCACCAGTTCAAATAAGAAGATTTAAATTAGATAAAGGTGATAAAGTAAAAGGAATAGCAAGACAACCAAAAGAAGGCGAAAAATTTCCAGCATTAATATATGTAGGAGAAGTAAATGGAGAGGCTCCAGAAATGGCATATAGACGTGTTAAATTTGATGACCTAACACCAATATATCCTACTGACAAATTAAAGCTAGAAACAAAACCAACAGAATATGCTACACGTTTAATCGACCTTATCTCACCAGTTGGAAAAGGTCAAAGAGGAATGATTGTTGCTCCACCAAAAGTCGGAAAAACAACTTTATTAAAGAAAATAGCTAACAGTATATCATACAATAATCCTGAAGTTGAATTAATTGTATTATTAATAGATGAACGTCCAGAAGAAGTTACTGATATGAAACGTTCAATAAAAGGCGAAGTTATATATTCAACATTTGATGAACTACCAGAACATCACGTAAAAGTTGCTGAAATGGTTCTTGAAAGAGGAAAAAGATTAGTTGAGCAAAAGAAAGATGTTGTAATATTATTAGATAGTATAACAAGACTAGCAAGAGCATACAACTTAGTTATACCTTCATCAGGAAGAACACTATCAGGAGGATTTGACCCAGCAGCATTACATAAGCCAAAAAAATTCTTCGGAGCAGCACGTAATATTGAGCACGGAGGAAGTCTTACAATACTTGCAACTTCATTAGTAGAAACAGGAAGTAGAATGGACGAGGTTATATTTGAAGAGTTCAAAGGAACAGGTAATATGGAAGTAGTACTAGACAGAAAACTATCAGAAAAACGAATCTTCCCAGCTATAGATATCAACAAATCTGGAACAAGAAGAGAAGACTTACTATTAACCCAAAAAGAATTAGAAACTGTATATGCTTTAAGAAAAGCCCTAAATGCTCTACCAACTGCAGAAGTAACAGAACAAGTACTATCACAAATGGTTCAAACTAAAAATAATGATGAATTTGTTGAAAAAATGGATTCATATTTAAGAAGATTTAAATAAAAATGAGTAGATATACTATCTGCTCATTTTTATGTTGTCAATGGGGACGGTTCTTTTTGACAACTTTGTTTATTAATTTAAAAAAATTCCGCTTCTATATGTAAAACAAGTATCCTATTGCTAAAATTAATCATAAAATGAAAAAATAACCATATAAATCGTATATACAAACAGTTGTTTTATAATATAAAAAGTGCTATAATATGACTATAGTTTAATAATTATCTGGAGGTGAAACAATGCAAGATTATTATATATCCATAGATTTAAAAAGCTTCTATGCTTCTGTAGAATGTATAGAGCGTGGATTGGATCCCTTGAAAACAAATTTAGTAGTAGCCGATAATACCAGAACCGAAAAAACAATATGTCTTGCAGTAAGTCCTTCATTAAAATCATATGGAATACCTGGAAGAGCACGATTATTTGAAGTAATTCAAAAGGTTAAAGAAGTGAATTCAGAAAGAAAATATACGATATTAGGACATAAATTTACTGGTAAATCTTATAATGATGATGAATTAAAAACTCATAAGGATTATGAATTAGATTATATAATAGCTCCTCCTAGAATGAACAAATATATGAAATATAGTATAGACATATATAATATATATTTAAAATACTTTTCTCCTGATGATATATGTGTATATTCAATAGACGAAGTTTTTATAGATGTTACTAAATACTTGCCAACATACAAGATGAAACCAAGTGATTTAGCAACTAAGGTTATACATGATGTATATAAACAAACAGGAATAACTGCTACTTGTGGTGTAGGCACTAACCTATATTTAGCAAAAGTGGCAATGGATATAGCTGCTAAACATGTAAAACCTAATAAGTTTGGAGTTAGAATAGCTTGTTTAGACGAACAAATGTACAAACAACAATTATGGAGTCATAGACCTATTACAGATTTCTGGAGAGTTGGAAAAGGAATTGCTAAAAAATTGGAGCAAAATCATATGTATACTATGGGTGATGTAGCAAGATGCTCTATTAATAACGAAGACAAATTATTTAAGTTATTTGGTATTAATGCAGAGCTATTAATAGATCATGCATGGGGATATGAACCTTGTACTATAAAAAGTATAAAATCATATATTCCTACCACAAATAGTTTAAATTCAGGACAAGTATTACATTGTCCTTATGATTATGAAAAAACGAAAATAATAGTTAAAGAAATGACAGAATTATTAGCATTAGATTTAGTAGATAAACATTTAGTTACAAATCAATTAGTATTAACTATTGGATATGATGTAGATAATTTAAAAGATTCTTATATTGAATATAATGGAGAAGTTACAATAGATAGATATGGTAGAAATATTCCTAAACATGCTCATGGAACTCAAAATTTAGATCATTATACTTCTTCAAGTAAAATTATTGGAGAAGCGGTTATAAAGTTATTTGAAAGGATTATAAATAAAAAATTGCTTACAAGAAGAATTTATATTTCGGCTAATAATTTAATAAGCGAAGCAGAAGCGGAAATAAAAGAAAAACAATCTTATGAACAAATAGATTTATTTACAGATTATTCAGAAGTACAGAAAAAGAGAGAAAAAGAGCATAAAGAGCACGAATTACAAAAATCGATTTTGAATATAAAAAAGAAATATGGAAAAAATGCGATTTTAAAAGGAATGAACTTTCAAGAAGGAGCAACAACAATCGACAGAAATTCACAGGTAGGAGGTCATAAAGGATAATGGATGATTATAGTGATATTATAAATTTATCAAGACCAGTTTCAAAAAGACCACGAATGACATTAGAGCAAAGGTCAGCACAATTTGCCCCTTTTGCAGCACTAACAGGCTATGAAGGTCAAGTTAAAGAAACAGCTAGATTAACTAATAAAAAAATTGAAATTAATGAAGAATTAAAAGAAATTTTAAACCAAAAAATTCAATTAATTCAGAAGAAAATAAAAGAGCAACCCAAAATAGAAATAACATATTTTATACCAGATTCAAAAAAAGATGGTGGAAGATATGAAACCGTATGTAATACTATACAAAAAATAGATATGTATACAAATGAATTTGTTATGATAGATGGCACGAGAATCGACATAGACGATATAATTGATATTCAAGGTAACCTATTTCAAAAAATAAGTTTTTAGCCTGCCTGGTGTATATTTTTGAAATTATAAAATTGTATAAATTAGAAATAATTTGTAATAATAAATTGCTGTATATATAAATAAAAACTACATATATATAAATTATACATGTTTTTAAAATATGTATAATTTTTTCACTTTTTTATACATATTTATTGAAAATATATAATTTCTATGATATTTTATATATATGGAGGTGTAAAAAATGAAATTAGAAATGTTACCATATAGAAATGTTGATTTAAAAACGAAGAAAATTTTGGAACAATTAACAATTTCATCAAGAGCATTAGCTGAACTTAAAGGATATGCAAATACAATACCAAATATGCATATTTTAATAAATGCAGTTACAATAAATGAGGCTAAAGATAGTAGCGCAATAGAAAACATAGTAACTACACATGATGATATTTATAAAGTATTAACTGAAAGTGGTTATAAAGAAGAAAACGCCAAAGAAGTTGTAGACTATAGAAATGCAATATGGACTGGTTATGAACAAATAAAAAAAGATGGTTATTTAAATACAAACACAATTGTAAAAATTCAAGGAACAATAGAGCATAACCATGCAGGGATAAGAAAATTACCTGGAACTGAATTAAAAAATTCTATTACTGGAGAAACTATTTATACTCCGCCACAAAATGAAAAGGAAATAAGGGATTATCTAAAGAATTTAGAAGATTTTATAAATTGTATAGAGGATGATATAGACCCTTTAATTAAAGTATGCTTAATACACTATCAATTTGAAAGTATACATCCTTTCTATGATGGAAATGGTAGAACAGGAAGAATATTAAATATTTTATACTTAGTATTAAATAACCTTATAGACAGTCCTATTCTTTATTTAAGTAAATATATAAATGAAACTAAACAAGAATATTATAAATTATTTAAAGATGTAAGAGAAAGCGGAAATTTTGAAGATTGGATTTTATATATTTTAAAAGGTGTTGAAATTACTTCCAAGAATACATTTAAATTGATTGAAAAGATACAAAATGAGATGAAGTCATATAAAGAAGAATTTAAAGCTAAACTTCCTAAAATATACTCTAAAGAGCTACTAGAAAGTTTATTCTACGAGGTATATACAAAAATCGCCTATGTAGAAAAAGCATGTTCTGTTACAAGACTTACAGCTACTTCGTATTTAAATCAACTTGAAGAAATAGGATTGTTGGAATCTGAAAAAATTGGTAGAGAAAAAATTTATAAAAATGTACGATTAATTAAATTGCTGTCTGAAAGCTAGTAATATACAATCATTTTTTCATATAAATAAGTTTGGGATGAGCTCTGAAATTCTTTTATATTTGAGGTGAGCAATGTCTTAATTGACATTTCAAATCTTGACCATTTTTATTATGTTATGATAATATAGTTGACAGAAATTGCTGAATATTTCATTTTAAATATAGGAGGAACTTTTATGAGAGAAATTAAATTAGATGAATGGGAAAGAAATAAAACTTTTAAATGGTTCAAAAGTTTTTCAAATAGTACATATAGTATGAATGTAAAAATGGATGTAACTACTTTATTAAAACATACGAAGGAGCATAAAGAATCTTTTTTTATAAATTTACTATACATTGTAGTAAATGGATTAAATTCAATAAAAGAAATGAGAATGAGATTAGAAAACAATAATCCGGTTATATATGATGAAATAAATCCTGCCTTTACTGTCATGACTGAATCTGGTACATTTGAAAATGTAAGATTTAAAAATTGTACAGATTATAAAACTTTTTATAAAACAGCATCTGAACATATTGAAAATGCAAAGAAACAAAAACATATAAAAAATGAAAAATATAATCCTGAAAATTGTTATAACGAATATTATATAACTTGTGTACCATGGGTTGACTTTACTCAATTTACTCATCCAATACCAGATGATATATCCTCACAATGTGTACCGAGAATTTGTTGGGGTAAATATATAGAAAAAAACGAAAAATATGAATTAACATTAAATATAACTGTAAGCCATATTTTTGTAGACGGCTTTCCACTTGCACAAGCATTTAATAAAATACAAGAATTATTAAATAATGCAGATGAAATATTGAAATAAATATGTATGTAAATGAAAGGAGAATTATATATGAAATCGAAAAAATCTACAGTATTAATACTAGTAACAATAATTATAGCGGTTTTAATAATATGTACTATGTTTATAGTAAGAAATACAATTGCAAAAGAAGAAATAAAAAGTGAAGTAAAATTATCTGAAGAAGAAAGAGATAATCTTAATTATGAGCAACTAATTAAAGATATATATTCCGTAAAAAATGGACATGAAGTAAAATATGCAAAAGAGCAGGAAAAATCTACAGATACTAAAATGAAAGATATTGTTGATAGTAATTTATTATATATAGGTGAAGGCTATACAATTTCATACAAGATGATGCCAGAAATGAAGGAATATGATTTCTATATAAATGATAATAAGTTAATATATAGCATTCATGAAAGTATACCATTTGAATCTACGCAGGAACATATTAAAAGAATAATAGATAAAAATAAAGCTAATATTATTTTCTATGGTTTTATAACAGTAATTGTTATTATAACAATAGTAATATGTAAAAAATGGAAGAGATAAGTAAAAGTGAAAGTATAATACTTTTCCTAAGCAGTTTGCTATATTTGATATTTGTCAACAATATTTATAGAATTTTAATAAAAAAAGGAGAAGATAGTATGATTGATACAGCATTACAACTTATAGGTGGTGGTTTGATTTCTATATCATCGATATTTTTATTATTTAACATAAAGAAATATAAAAACTTTGAAAAAAGAGATGATGTAAAATTTTATAAAGGAATAATAGAAAGTGTTGAAACAGATGGAGGATTAACTTGTAATGTCAGACTAGACGAAACAGGTGAATTAATAAAAATTTACAATATGGATTCTATTGTTGTAATGGAGTATTCACCTGATTCTGATAGAATTACTAATAATTACGATACACTAATAGGTAGAAAAATAAAAATATCAAAAGATGCAAATGGAAAGATAGAATACGATATAGCATACAAGAAAAAAATTCGTATTAGTCTTTTGTATCTAATAATAGGAGTGACACTTTTTTTAGTTAGTTTGATGCAATAGTTTTTTGTTGGAAAAATTAACATTTATAAGGTTAATAAACGTATTATACAAATATAAAGTATTTGTTGATGGAAGTTTGAATGTAAAAATAATAAAAAAATAAATTTGTAAAAAGGGAGTTTGAAGAACATGTTAGAAAAATATATATACATATTTGATGTGATAGTTTTTATAACAGGAATTTGTTCGGTTTTTATTAATTTAAAAAGGGATAAGTCTATGCTTAGTACTGTTGCATCAATTTCAATAGGTTTTTTGGGAGTTTTAATAGCTCATATTTCTAGAATTTTAGATGACAAGTTTGCAATTATCATATTGACGATAATTGAGTTTATAGAAATTTTGTTGTTGTTTAAAAAGAAAAATTGGAAAGCATTTATTAAATCAATTTGTACAACAATACTAATTGTAATTTCAATTTCATATGCAAATCAACATGAATTACAGGGTCTATTTAATTATAGTTTGGATAATCAAGGGAATACAGCAATAATTAATGGATTTAGTCAAGAATACAACGAATCAAGTCTAGAAATTCCCAAATATATAGTAAAGGGATTAAGATTTTATAAGGTAACCTCAATAGGTGAAAAAGCATTTTACGGATGTGAAGAATTATGGCAGGTGAAATTACCTAATAGTATAACCAATATTGGAAATTATGCTTTTGGTAATTGTAAAATGTTACATCATTTAAATATTCCTAATGATTTGCAAACTCTTGGAGCGAGAGCTTTTTTCAATACAAGCTTAAAGGATGAGATAAACTTAGAAAATACAAAGTTGAAACATGATATAAATTTATATGATTATTTAAATAATTATATAATAAGAGATTACAGAAATGCTAATTTTGACAATAATATACAATATTATGGTTTCAATGAAGGATTATGTTTAACCAAAATGGGCTTTATTGATAAAACAGGAAAAATAGTAATTGATAATACTAATTATACTCTTGTTAGAAATTTTTCTGAAGGATTAGCTCCTGCATATAAAGATGAAAAATATGGATTTATTGATGTAAATGGAAATATAGTAATAGATTTTAAATATGACAAAGTATATGATTTTTCAGAGGGATTAGCATGTGTGGAAAAAGATGGAAATTTTGGCTATATCAATAAAAAAGGAGAAACAATAATAGATTTTCAATATAGTGATCCATCAATAAGATTTAGTAATGTTATTTATGGCAAAAATATCAGTTCGTTTATTAATGGAATCGCATGTGTTAAAAAAGATGGAAAATTCGGATATATAGACAACACAGGAAAGTTACTGATAGATTTTAAATTTGATTATGGTTGGCCTTTTTACAATGAATTGGCACTTACTAGCAATGGCTATATAGATAGAAATGGGAATGTGGTTATAGATATAACAAAATATGATGTAGCCAATAGTTTTTCAAATAACTTAGCTAAAATTGGAAAAAGAGATGAAAGCAGATCATTTGAATTTTATGATTATGGATATATAGATTTAAGCGGAAATATTACAATAGATTTAAAATACGAGAGCGCTGCTAGCTTTTCTGAAGGATTAGCTCCTGTAATGAAGGATGAGAACTGGGGATATATAGATAGCAAGGGAGATATAATTATAGACTTTGAATATAAAGATGCTAATAATTTTTCAGAAGATCTAGCTTCTGTGTGCAAAAATGGAAAATATGGATATATTAATAAAAAAGGAGAAGTTGTAATAGATTTTCAGTATGATGACAATGACGTTTTCGAATTTTCAGAAGGATTAGCGTTAGTAAAGAAAGATGAGAAGTATCAATTTATAAATAAAATTGGAGAAACAGTAATTGATAAGATTGAAGTTAATGAATTAATATTTTCAGATTAAGAGGAAATTTACGAATGTAATAGATAGCTTTTATATAATCTCTAGTTCATATGGTGTATATTTTTAAAATCATAAAATTGAAGAAATCTTACAGCTACTTCGTATTTAAATCAACTTGAAGAAATTGACATTGGGTATAAAAGGAGAGGATTGTCATTAAATCCAAAAAGAGTACTTACTTATTGTAGGTACTTTTTTTTAATTCATAATACAATTTGCTGAAAATGAGAATAAATTTTAAGACGTTTTTATAAAAAATACATATAACTTGTTGATTTATAATTTCTTGTATTTTGACGAATTTGAGAAGTAGAGGAGTAAAATAGCAATTTTTAATATAACGATTATTTTTTATTAAAAATAAAATTTATAAAATAATTTTTTTAAGAAAAAATAAATAAGTTTGGAAAAGAAAATATAATATAGAAAATATAATTAGCAAAAAATCAAATAATAAATATAAATTAAGATAAAAAATAATTAATGACAATAAGATATACATATATAATAAAGGTAGAAGATAGGTACAAAAATTTCTATAATTATCGATATAGAGTATATCAAAAACCGAAATATAACTTTGCATAAAATGAAAGTTATCGCACCTAAGAAATCCCAGAAAATTAACATTTCAGTAGACTTTTATTCTAACATCTTGATCGTTTCTATTGTACTATGATAAAATAATATCATTAAAGACTATATTAATGATAAAAGGAGCGTGACAAAAATGATGCATACAATATGCAAATATGCAGATAATACAGAACTTGTAATTTCAGATATAATAAAAAGAGAAAACGGAGAAAAAATAATAAAAGTAGTATTTAAAAGACCAACAGAACACGGGTTCGATACACTTATTTTTGAATTGCCAAGCTACAAAATAGTAGAAAATGATGGAAATTATACAGACGAAGAAATTGAAATATTTAAGAAAGTTGTTGAACAAGGTGCAGCACATTTTTATGAAATTGCTAGTGAAGGAGGTCTTGAGAGTGCCTAATATATTTGAAACAATGCGGATATAAGATATACTTTTGGTCAAATGAAAATGATACATATATCTAAAGGAAATCCTACAAGCTTAGACATAAAGGATATAAAAATAATTGTATAAAAACGATAATGGGAGAAGTTGAATACAAAAGAGCAGTTTATTTGGTTGAAGAAGACGGTGAGAAAAAATATGTATATTTATTAGATGAAGATATGAAAATAGAAACCATTGGAAAAGTATCAGTAAATTTAGTAGAAAAAGCATTAGCAGTTGCAGTAAATATAACTTCTTACAGAAAAGGGGCAGAAGAAATAACAAATACGACAAATGAAACAATAAGTCATGAAGGACTTAGAGATATTGTTCTTAAAGTTGGTGAAAAAATGGAAGAAAAAGAAGAAATCGAATTGTATGATAAAGAAAAATAGTAAAAGGAACAAAAGAAATAGTAGCATTATTTGAAGAAGCAGATGGCTTATGGGTTAATTTACAAGGAAAAGATAGAAACGAGCAAATAGGAAAATATAAAAAACAATGTGAGAAAAAAGGAAAAGAATTTAAGAAACCAAAATCAGTATAAAAAAATTTTTAATATTGATTTTATATGTGGTGTTTTGAGTTATAATTTTTTAAGGTGAAAATGATTTGTTGAAGTTTATTAGAGAGCAACATAATTAAAGTATTTTATAAAAATATTATGTAAATGCTTGACAAATAAACTAAATCATGTTAACATAAAAATGTAGCAAGGGAGTAATTAGTATATTCCTTAAAAAGATTATATAGTAAAATCAACATTATGAGATTCGAAACTCTGGTTTTACTTTAAATAATAAGACTTGTTATATATGTTAACATTACATATATCAACAAGTCTTTTTTGAATCTAGATAAAAAAAGGAAAAGGTATATGTAATAAATTACATATACCTTTTTTTACATAAAAGTTTTGAAACAATGTAAAACTGGCAGATATTAGATAAAATATCTTTTTATATTATAGTTCATTAATTAATATGTAAATGTTAATACAAAATTAAAAGATAAAAATTAAAATAATAATAGAAAGGGGAAATGGAAAATGTTAACAAAAGCAAAAATGTTATATCAAGTAAAATTAATTTTAGACTATTTACCAGAGGAGGAATATAATCTTATACCAAAAGAAACAATCAATTACATAGAAGATAATTTTGAATATGATGAAAACATAAAAATTGATTCAAATATTCCATTAGAAAATCAAAATATAGATGATAGTAGTTATAAATATTTGGAGAAAATTATAGCTGAAGCAGAAAAAAATCAAAAAGCAAGTAAAAATAAAGAATTGGAAGATTATATAAAAACTGTAAAAGAGTCTAATAAAAATTTTGAAACAAATGTTGAAAATATTAGGTTAAAAGAATTAGTTGGACTATTAAAAAAAGAAAACGGGAAAATTTCAAAGATAAAAAGTTTAGTAGAAGATTATAAAAATGCATTGGAAGAAAAGAATAAAAAAATTGAAGAGTTGGAAAAAAATAATAAATATTTGATAGAGTTGTTTAATAGAATTCCTAAGTTTATTAGAAAGTTTTTTATTAAAGAAGATATTAAATTATTGAATGAAGGAAAATAATTTTGGTTAAGGGGTGATGTATTGTGAATGAAGAGAATGTAGTTGATGCATATAATAAATTGCTAAATGCAGTATTAGATTATCTTCAAGAAAATAAAGCTATAGACTATAAGCAGAGTAATTTAATAATGCAATATGTTAGGCAAAATGCTGAAAGTGAAAAGTTAGTGAAATGGAAAAAAATAGATAAAATTTTATTAAAAATAGATAAATTTTCTAAGAAAAAACATTATATTGATATTCCACATTATTACGATTTAGAAAAACGTGAAGGAAGTAGCTTAAAGCATATTAGAGGGGATTTTTTCGAACAAAAAGAAATTCGTGATATGTTAAAAAAAAGAATTGATTCTAGAAGAAGTGGACCACGAAATAATATTTATGATTTTTTAAGATTCTTAATTAGTGATGTTAAATTAACAAATGAAAAGAAACAGCAACAAGAAGAAAAACCTCAAATAAGTGATGGACAAACTGTTAGAACAGATACATTTTATTTTAATTATTCTAATCCTAGAACAGATATATCACAAAGTTATGAAAGAAAAGAAGATATTAAAACTAAAGAGCGTATTGAAGAAAAAAATGTAAATGATTTAAATACAGTAAAAGATGTAATGTTAAGAGAAGAAAAGGCATTTGATGAAGCAGTAAAAAGTGAAGATAGAAGTAAAGATTTTGGAAAATCGTATTCTTTAGCAGAAAAAGAAAGAAAAGCATATTTAAAAGAAATTTTAAGTGTTACTATAGGACAAAAATATATGGCAGAAGATTGTAAAAAGTTAGATAATTTTGTTGCAGGAAGAATGATTATGAATGCAGGTAGCATAGAAGATTTAATTGTTCAGAATTTGCTTGAGGTTAATTTTGAAACATTTTCAGAAAAATCAGAATTGTATAAGCAAACACTAATAAAGTCTAAATATAATCCTCATAACTTATTAGAACAATATAAGAAATTATATGAAAGATATATAAAACAATTTGACAAACTTTCAGAAAAAGAAAAAAGAAGTATAGCTGCGGTTTGTGAAAATAATGGTATGAAAAGTATTCCTAGTCCAGAAGATATAATAACAAAAGTAAATTCTAGGCTTCAAGAAAAAATGGTTGAATATGAAGTTGGAACACATCAAGGTGATAATGGAAAATTGTGTGGAAGTTATGGTTTAACAACATATATGAAACCTGAGCAAATTGTAAGAGCAGAAAAAATAATTAGAGAAAAAGTAGAAAAAATTCATAAACCGAAAAGTGTTAGACAATATGAAATAGATCAGGAATGGAATAGAGCATGGAGACTTAATAGTTCAGGTGTTTCAAAAGAATCAATAAGAAAAGATTTAGAAGAACAATATAGAAATATAAATGAAGCAATATTACAGAAAAAAACTGAAAAAGAAAGAAATTTACAATATAATTATTCTACTGCAGTATATGTAAAAGAAAATGAAAATAGGTCATTGACACAAATATGTAGAGAAGTTTTGCATGAGGAGCCTATGTTTGAAGAGCCTAAAAAAGAAAAGGAAAGTAAAGCTTTAATAGAAAAAGATAAAGTAAATGGATTTTCGTTTAAAAGTATAAAGGCTGCGATTGCAAGGGCTTTGGATAAGAAGGAAAGGTAAAGATAATCAAAGATAAATGCGTTGGAAGAAAAGAGTAAAAAAATTGAAGAGTTGGAAAAAATAATAAATATTTGATAGAGTTGTTTAATAGAATTCCTAAGTTTATTAGAAAGTTTTTTTATTAAAGATGATATTAAATTATTGAATGAAGGAGGAAAAATTATGAAAGCAAAATTAATATATGAGCAAGGGAAATCATATTATGGAGGAAGAAATCCATATAATGATGATTGGAAATACGTTATAGAATATAACGGAAAGTATTATGAACTACATCAATGGGGAAATTACAATAGTCGAGGTAAAACCCTTAGAGAAACGGATTTTGATCCTGAAAATATTCCGGAGGAGTATGAAAGAGATGATGGGAATACAGAATATTATTTAAAACATGGGAATAATAGTGTAATGGAAATAGATTTAACTGAGATTGATAATAGTGGTGGCCCATTATCAATACCAGAATCACTAGTTGGAGAATATAAGAAAGAATATAGGGAAAAAATGCGAGGATTAAATAAAAATCTTATGCAATTAACAATAGATAAAGTTGAAGAATATAAGGAAAAAGAAGAATATGGAAAAGGTTATGCAAGTATTATGTATGCCACAACAAGTAAAGGCACAAAAATAATACTTTATGATTACCATCATAAAAATAAAATAATGCCTAATCATGGATCAGATATTGATAATAGACAATATTTGTATCCAATTGAGCTATGGGAATGGGCTAAGAAAAATTATGGATCAAGATACGATGAAATGCCTTATGATATTAGTTCCTTTGAATTGGTTTCTTCTGAAGAAGTAGAGAGAGAGGAATGTATTAAAATATCAGATTATATATTTAGTGGGCCAGATATGGTGGGGCGTGATGTATCGAAAGAATATGAAGAAATAAAAGATAAGATTTATCAAGAATATCGAGAAGCGTATGATTTAGAAATGATAGGTACATTTGAAACTTATTGTCCACTAGAATACCAGAAAATGCTTGAAAGAGAAAATATAAGTGAAGAGCAAAAAGAAATAATAAAAAAATTAGCCAAAATGAGAGCATATTGTAAGGATAGTTATTTAAAAGAAAAAATGGATGAAAAGATAGAAGAATTTATTAATGGAAAAGCTATATTGGTAAAAGGGGATAGATTTACACAAGATTATAATAAAGTACTTGAGTCTATGGATGCATATGATGCAAAAGATGTAGAAAATGCAAGAGAATCTGATGTGATGAGTTTTTTATGGCGTGATTATGTGAAAATAATATCGTTAGGAGACAAACAAATCGAACTTCCTAATGGAGAAAAATATAATGGAACATATAAGGCAGGGGGAAAATATTGGGATGTTCTTATAGATAGCGAAGGAGAATATTATATTGGGAGTCAGCTGTTATTGCCTTTTGATAGATTTGATGTGGAAACTGGTGATACAAATGTTTATAAAGAGTTTAATGAAGAATGTAGGAAAGAAAAACAAGCAAAAAGAGAATTTTATGAATCTGTTATCAATGATGTTCAAGATACATTTGGTTTATCAAAATTACAAGCAAAAGTGTTGTTAAAATATGCAGGAACTGTAACAGCATTATTAAAAGCAGTACAATTAGGAAAAGCTGGAATTTCAGGACAAGAATTACAAGCAATTGCGAGAAAAACAAGTTATGATGGTGTGCATTCTGTTTCTAAAAATGTATCAAGTGTATTTAAAGGTGAGAGGTTAGATGTGTTTCAAGATGCTGCAGAAACATTGCAATATTTGGATTACTTATTAGGAGGACAAGATGAAAGAGAAAAGCGTGTAAAACAGTCTAAAGACAAAATAACTTTGGGAGATATTGGACGTGTAATTGATAAAAGGAAGAATAAAGGAAGTGTTTCTAAAAATGATGATAAAGTTAAAGAGTAATTATAAAATAGAAATCATAGTAAGTTATGTTTTGGAAAGGATTAAAATATGAAAAATAAAAGATTATGGATAACACCAAGTAATGACTTAGAAGCAAAAACAATAATTGAAATGTTAGAAAGAAATGAAGAAGAATATTTAGTAACAGGACAAGCATGGGGAGCTTCTTGGGAAAATTTAGAAGAAGAAATAAAAAAATCAATAGAAGAAGCAAAAGAAAATGGAAAAGAAATATATGGAGTTGAATTACAAGGAGATTCAAAAGGTGCAATAAATGTAGACCACCATATATATGGTGAAGATGATAGAAGTAATCCGAATTCTTCAATTGAACAAGTTGGAAAAATATTAGGTGTAGATTTAAGTATTGATGAACAATTTGTTGCTGCAAATGATAAAGGTTTTATTCCAGCTATGGAAAAATTAGCAGCTGAGCTTGGATTAAGTGCAGAAGATTCACAAGAAATTATTGCAAACATAAGAATGAGAGATAGACAAATGCAAGGAGTTACTTTAGAAATGGAAACACAAGCACAAGAGGCAGTGGATGCATTAGGAGAAATAACGGAAAAAAGAGATTATATTCAAGTAGATTTACCACATTCAAAAGCATCAACTATTACAGATAGATTATATGGAAAGTATGATAATTTGTTAATAACAAGTGGAGATGGAGAAACAAATTTTTTCGGTACAACTGAAATAATTCAAACTTTAAACGAAAGATTTCCAGGAGGATGGTCTGGTGGACAATTAGATGAAGGAAGTGGTTTCTGGGGTGGACATGCAGATCAAGAAAGTATAAAAGCCGTAGTTAATGAATGTATACAAGAAAGAGCAAAAGATGCTAAAGATGTGAAAGATGTCCAGACAAAAGAAAAGTAGGAGGAAAAATAAGTCATTATTTTTTACCATCAGGATTGCATGTATATAAAAATGATATTAATGAACAATTCATAATATGCGAAAGTGATGATGTTGATATTGATGATAATGGAAGAGCTAAAGAATTTGTACATGTAAATAACCTTTTTTGGAAATAATGTTTAAGAATATATTTCTAAAGGAGGTTTTTTATTTGATTAGAAAGGTAGAAATATCTGATAAACCAATGGGTGTGTTTGGTGATTGCGTTCCGGTAAATGGTAAGGTTATATGTGGTGGTATATCATATCAAAATGGAATTCGTGATGTTAAATGGAAAAAGAAAATCTAAATTTATAAGAGCAGAACAAATAGATGAAAATGGTAGATTATCATTTAATGGAAAATCAAGTGATTTTATAGTCGAATTTTTGGGAGTAATGAATAAGATAAAATCAGAAATCGAGCATGAAAGAGACGGTTACCAGAATTTGAGTGGGAGGAATTAAATTATAATTAAAAAATAAATAATATTATAATGATAAATTTTGAAAGATTTTGTTGAAAAATAAAAAACTTTCACTAAACTGAAAAATTTGCTTGACAAAGAAAAAATCTTTCACTAGAATCAAGTGGAAGATATGTTTCATTTAAGGTAAGACCGTTTGTATATAAAGAAATACTGGAATATACAAACGAGCTAGGGAAAGAATGTTCTGTAACAGATTATCTTATTTGGGGAGGATTTCCAAAAAGATTTGAATTTGACTCAGAAGATGCACAGTTGCGATATTTAAATGATTTAGACGATACAATATGTTGGTCAAGGAGATTCCACAATTATAACAATTAATGGATATACTATGTTAATAGATAGTGGAAATAATTCAAATGATTCTTCTATTGTGGTTGAGTTAAGTTATAAAAATACAAAATATTTATATAACAGTTATAAATTACCAAAAAAGGAGGTAATTTATAGATTAACCAATAATAATATAATTATATATAGAACTGATGAGAAATATTAGAAAAAATATTTAACTGCAACAACTATAAAGCAGCAGGTTATACGTCTAAAGAACAACTTAACCTATCAATACTTATAAACGAAAATAATGGTACTAGATACTATAAAATAAAAATTTAGAATGGAGAAAAAGATATATGAGAATATTTTTATGTGGTGGTGGAGATGGAATTCAAACTGCTAATGCATATAAAAAATTAAATGAAACAATAGACCATACTAGACCACTTCTATATATACCATTAGCAATGGAAAGTGATAAATATTCAAGTTGTTATGAATGGATAACAACTGAATTAAAAGATTTAAATATCTCTAATATAGAAATGGTAACACAAGCATCTGAGATTATATATAAACATCTAGATGACTATTGTGCTATCTTTATAGGTGGAGGAAATACTTTTAAACTATTAAACGACTTAAAAACAAGCGGAGCATTTGAAACTATAAAAGAGTTTATAAATAATAATGGCATTGTATTTGGTGGAAGTGCTGGAGCAATTATATTTGGTAAAAATCTAAAATCTTGTGCTTTAGATGATGATAATAATGTAAATTTAAAAGATATATCTGGATTTGATGTTTTAAATGGATATTCTATACTATGTCATTATACTAATAGAACAAAAGAAAAAGATGAAGAAAGTAAAGAATATTTATTAAATCTATCAAAAGAAGAAAAAATAATAGCACTACCAGAAGAAGATACTATTTATATAAATGATACTCATACGGAAATTATAGGAAATAAGCCATATTATATATTTGAAAATAATACTATACAAGAAAAAAATCCTAAACTACCAGAATGGTGATTTGGAATAGACAATGATAAACTAGTAAATTTAGTTCTTGAAGGTAAAAAAACAGCAACAACATCATTAGATATTACTAATGTTTCTAAACCAGGAGAAAGAAGAATCTTGACATTCGAAAACGAGAAGAAAGCTTGTATAATAGAAACAAAAAAGTCATTATTACTCAATTTAAAAATATTACATCTGAAATGGCATTTTTAGAAGGCGAAGGTAATAGAATTAGAGTATTATAAAAAGGCTCATATAGACTATTTCAAAACAATAGACCCTATGTTCAATGATGAAACAGAAGTTGCCTTTGAGATATTCGAGGTAATAGAAGATTTTAGAAAAACAAGATTAGCATTAGCAGAGAGAATAGTATAATTGACATTTTACATAAAAGATGATAATATAAATCCATAAATTACAGGCACTTAGCCTGTTTATATATAATTCGGGTTAGTGGAATAATGCAGAATTTGCAGATATTCGTGTTCAGCACTAACAAAGCCATAAGTTAGTAAGAAGGTCAGCTTACTTGCTTACAACCTTAAATTAGGAGGAAACATTTATGAAAATTATTTGTCAGAAGAAGTATATCCATTTACCTAACGGAGAAATTCGGAAATCGTGTCCAGCAATTCCAATAGAAGGTGCAAAAAGCATAATTACCGATCCCCAGATAATCAGAGAAATGGATGCAGAATCTATCAGAAAATCTGAGGTTCAGCGTCAGAATGATTTGGAAACTATGCTTTGGGCAAAAACACATGGTTGTGGCTGAAATAATGCATGGAGGAAAAATATAATGGAAACAAGTGAAAAACCACAAATCTTTTTTACAGTTGCTACAGTACATGTTCCGCGGTATGGTGAACTTATTGCTAGTGAAAAAAGAGCTTTACCAAGATTGCAAAAAGAACTTAACGAAGCTAATCAGCTAAAGATGGAAAGCTATAGAGCCATGATGAGTCGACATCGTAAAAGGAAATAGGAGGTTCATATGGAATATCAATTCACATGTCCTGAGTGCAGTAATTTTATCATTAACCATGATATAGAAGAGACTCCCCCAAAGACTATTTCGTGTCCGTACTGTAAGAAAACTATTTCGTCAAAAGGGGCTGAAGTATTTGAAACTTATCTTGACAGAGCACTTGCTGCATGTCAGGAATACGACGATGAGCTCGGAGATGAAACCTTTGACAAATAAGGGACTATACAATATTAAAATCTGATCTAAAAGACATTTACTTTATTATGGTTAAATGTCTTTTTTGTATATAATCATTAGTTTCAAATTGAATTTTAAGACATTTTCATAAAATAAATATATAATTTGTTTAATTCTTATTTTACAAAAATCTCACGAATCTGAGAAGTAGGGGAGTAAAATAGTAATTTTTAGTGTAACGATTAAATTTTTAAAAACAAAAATAGAATTTATAAAATAATTTCTAAAAAGTAAAAATAAGTTTGAAGAAGAAAATTTGAAACTAAAAATATAATTAGAAAAAATAAAATAATAAATATAAATTAAGGTGAAAAATAATTATTGATAATAACATATAAGCATATAATAAGAATAGAAGAGAGATACAAAAATTTTCAAAAATCTGAATATAGAGCACATCAAAAACCGAAATACAACATTGCGCAAAATCAAAGTTTTGCGCAATAAGGTGTAGGAGTAAAATATATAGGCATACCATTTAATGCCTTACAACCACTTTACTTACAACCCTCTTATAGCTTGCTATCAAATATCGTTTGACTAATGTTATTACTTTATATATTTAATATTGTAATAATGTTAGTCTTGTCCCAGATTTTTTATCTTATTTCAATTCATAATTGAATCTTAACTGATTTTATAATTTATCCTTTATAATTTTATATTCAAATTATTTTTTATATTAAAATTTTACAAAAATCTCTAAAATCTTCAAATCGCTATATTTGCCGTATTTTTACAACAACAAACTATATGTCTTTAAAATAAAAACACCTTAAAATCGATTCTCGTGCGTCGCTTTTTTGACCATTTTTTGCATATTTTAGAAATACCTGATTTATCAATATTTCACTAGCTTTATATAATATTTCTTATAAATTATATATTTAGGTTTTAAATTTTAAACATATAACTTGTTTGACTTTTTGCATTTTCATAAATAAAGCAATTAGTTCATCACGACTTGAAATTTTCATATTATAAAACGAATTATCTATTAGTTTTTCTTCAACAGTATTTAAAACTGAATTATCTAAAATTTGCTCTTTAGGTACAAGTATTCTTCCTTCTGAATCTTCTTCGATAATTGAATATCTATTAGTACTTCCAATAATTATATGACCTAAAAAACCTTCAACATTTGCAGCAAAGTTTTTCGTAACTTCCATATCTTCTTTAGAAGCTTTTGCTATTCCAGAAGGATGATTATGTGCTAAATAATAGCCATCTGCATTTAATCTTTTCATTCTATTTGTCATTTTTTCATAACTTCTAATTGAATCTCCAGTCTTTTCATTAAATATAAATACTCCGTCTGGAATTTTACTTGTCATAGCTTCTTGACCAACAATTTTATTATCTCTCATATAAAATATTCTAAATGTTTCATAACGAGGATCTCTGAAGATATTACAAACATCTACTAAATCATTTTTATTTTGAATACTAGAATTACTTAAATCAATATAGCCTTGATTCAATTTTATATTTTCTAATTTGTTATATATAATTTTAATATTTTTATCCAAAATAAGCTCCTTTCTAGTCATTGTAAGGAAGTATATTTCTTTCCATGTAACTCTTGTATAAATCTTCAGAATTGTAATAGCTTTTTTCTTGAGAATAATACTCATTGTTGGGATCAGAATACTTCTTCATTGTTTCTTTTTGAATTCTTTTTATTTTTTGTTCCTCCTGGATTTCTTTCCAATTTTCAAGTTCAAGTTCTTGTAATTCAAGCTGTAATCCTACTGATTCATTTTTGTATTTCCTTATTTCTAACTTTTTCTTTTTATATTTAAGCTCAAGCTCATCTAATTCCTTATTTGCTTTAGCTATTTTGATATTTAATTTTCCTATTTGTTCTGTAAGCTCCTCTCTTTGCAAATGTATCACTTCCTTTCGTTTTAAGCACAAAAAAAGAAGCTGATATTTTAATCAACTTCTAATATATTTAATATTTTAATCATAACTATAACTTGTAATTTGTCTTTTTTATTTTCTTTAATATTTTCTTTACAATACTCTTTTATTCTATTTATTTTATTTTCACTCAAATTTGTACTCCCTTTAATATAATGTAATTTTATATTTTGTTTGTAATTATAATATGTTACATATATTTTTGATTTATATGATTTTAATTTATTTTAAGCCTATAATATAGTTGTTTATTTTTTCAGATTGTTCCTGAATATCTGCAATGTATTTATCAAATATATCTGTTCTTATATTACATTTAGACTTTTTTTCTAAAATTTTTCTTAATAGTTCAAATGAGTCTATGATATGATGCCTAAATTCATAACTATCTTCTATTCTATTAAACTCTAATGATTCTATAATCGCAAAAGATTTATCAAATGCATCTAATATTTCGTTCAAGAGTTCTTGGCTTATTTGAGAGTTGTTACTTTTGTAGTAAATGCTTAAATACATTCTATATTTTGAATATACTTCATCAAAGTTTAGACTAATATTTTCTTTGTCTAAAATAACTTTGGCAATATGAATGTAAAATGCTTTTATAAAAACATAAGTTAATGTTTTATCAATGTTTTGGTTTTCATTAAATTCCTCTAATATGTTATAAATACTATCTTCACTTAAGTCAAATAGCTCACTTGCAAAATCATTTGTTAAAATATTCTTCATTTCTATCTCTCCCTTATAACTAACCATTCTCATAACTTAAATTATGAGTACCTAATTTTCCCATTCTCCTGAACTTTCTTTTTAGCAAAGTAAAATATTTTCTAAAATTAATTTTATTTATAATATATCCTAATACACATCCAAATATAATTAATAAAATTCTCAATTCTATTGCAGTACTTGTATCAAATAAAGCCGAAGCAGAACTAATTGCATTTACAGTAATAAATATTACTTGATACTTATAATCATTTATAAACGTATAAATATAATTTAAAATTATTGTAACAATCACATCATATTTTTCTGGTACCAATGCTTGGAATAATATAGCAAAAACAATTGAACCAATTATTGTTGAAATTATTCTACTTATAAATCTTTTTTGAGTATTAGAAAAATCAATTTGTGTTAAAGACATAACAGACATTGAAATCCACATAGTCTTTTTAACACCAAACAATGTACCAATCAACATCGCAATACTTACACCAATAGCCATCTTTAAAGCTATAATAAACCTATTTGATGTTATACTCATACTCTTAAATGCTTGCTTAATTGTATCATGCTCCTTATTTGAATTTTTATTTTTAAAATAATATACTAATGACACTATTACTCCACCTATAAGCAAACTTAACATTCTAGTTACAAAATCATGACCCTCTGCGGGATTTGACTGATTAAAAATGTAACATAAAAGAAATGGCATATACGCCTTATATTCTGGTTTTGCTGATGGAATGTACATAATTAAGAATATTGTAATAAAGTTTACAATCAAACCTATTACTGGATTTATTTGAGCCAACTTATTTGAAAATCCTATTTGTAAAAACATCAAAACAATAACAAATGGTGCTTGTTTTATATTAATTCCTATATCCATATACCAATACATCATAGTTCCAATTAATACACATACCCATGTCAAAGAATTATTTGTACCAAATATTTGTGAAAATACGCCTACAAATAATGTAATAAAAACCAACTTTAATAAATTAGAAAATATACTTTTACGTGTTATTTTTTGCATAAAATACCTTCTTTCTCACAAAAATTATGGCTAATATTTACAAAAAAATTAGCACTCTGTAAAAACGACTGCTAATATTTTATACCTATTTTTAGCAGTTGTCAATTCAAAGTGCTAAATATTCACATAAATTTCACATTTAACTTTTCTATTTTCCCATTCACCATTAACATATCTTTCCATATTATTGATTAATCAAATTTATCCCTTTGATTGTTGGATACAGTAACTTTATAAAATCTGTTGCATCTTGTTTTGAGCCAACAACACTCCCATAATGAATTGGTATAGCAAATTTAGGTTTTATAATATTTATTAATTGTGCTGCCTCTTTAAAATCCATTGTATATGTCCCACCAACTGGAACAAATGCAACATCACATTTTACTTTTTTATTTTCTTCAGTAATATCAGTATCTCCTGCTATATAATACCTAACACCCTTTATTTCTATAATATAGCCTAGCCAATTATTTTCTTTTGGGTGAAAAGGCTTATTTGTATTATATGCTGGAACTGCCTCAACTTTTATTCCATCAATAATTTCTGTATCTCCTGAATCAAGCGTAAAAATGTTTTCTTGATTTATTCCTTTTTCAAGTAATTTAGGTAATAAATCATCAGGAATAACAAAAATAGAATTAAATTTTCTTACTTTATCTATATCATCTTCAGAATAATGGTCATAATGGTCATGTGTTATAAAAATTATATCTGCATCATTATAATTTTTATCTATATGATATGGATCTATATAAATAATTTTTTCTTTATTTATTTTTATACAACTATGGTATAAAACCTCTATATTATCAAGAATATTTATCATTTCTACTACCTCCATTTTTAGATATTATAATATAAATAAATATACAAAACAAATTATTCTTCTTTTATAGCTATTATCAATTCATTTGGTTGTACCATCATATTTGCATTTTTATATGTAAATCTTGCATGAGAAAAATAAACTTTATAATTTTTATTTTCTAATTTAGTACGTGTCAAAGATAAAAATTTATCAGTATCTTGTTCAGATAAATTATTTTTTACTCTTATTGAGTTTGATAATTCTATTCTTTTAAAATTTGCTTCTTTTAATTTTCCCAGTTGTTTCTCTGTCTTTTCTAAATTTTCTGATATTGGATAAACTGGTGTAAGAACGCAATTACCTTCTAAAGCCAATTTTCTGCTACTATCATCATTTCTTTTTGAAATTTTAAACTTCCACATATTGTTATTACTTTCATTTTTTATATCTTCCCTACAACTTACTATTTTTTGCTTTGTTTACACCATATATTATATCATGAAAAAAGCAAATCATTTTAACGGCTTTCTCAACAAATTATAATTTTCTATTTATCTAATTTTATTATATCGTTTACATCATTGGAGCAAATAATCTTAAAA